>Ga0315555_1000139_pt1 | contig 46880 bp, 38 predicted proteins | sample SalMarSW160380MG_FD_202113 | JGI IMG/M metagenome (GOLD analysis project Ga0315555, IMG submission 202113) | Salt marsh sediment microbial communities from the Plum Island Ecosystem LTER, Massachusetts, United States - Salt Marsh Sediment SW1603-80 ... | reverse complement strand
CGGTTCTGTTAGCCGCATCTTTTGTTCTGGGTGCTTCGGCAGCAGGGGCCTATGTCCCGCTCATACACATTCTCAACAGAGAGACCGGAGGCAGAGCCGCCGTATTTGGGTTTGTTATGGGTGGTGCCGGGGCTGGAATTCTTGTAAGCGGGTACCTCATCCCGTTCCTGCTGATGCGCCGGCCGATCCAGGGGTATCGCACGAGCTGGTATACACTGGCCCTGATCAATGGTGCGGTGTTCGTGCTCTCGCTTTTTTTCTTCAGAAAGAAACTCAGAACCGATGAGTGGACCGCACAAACTATGAGGGAGGGCAGGCTCATTCCCCTTCTCCTCGAGCACCGCCGGCTTCGGCTCCTCCTTGTTGCCTACTTTTTTGTCGGCTTCTCCTATATCGTATATGTAACCTTTTTCGGTGCATATACGGTTGATGAGCTCGGCTTTACAATACGGTCAACCGGAACAATGTGGTCTCTTTTCGGTATAAACATGATTTATGCCGGAATTATCTGGGGAATGCTGTCGGACCGATACAATAAAATCGATATGGGAGTGCTGTCTCTGATCGGCCTTTTCCTGTCCATTCTCATTATTACCATCAGCAGAAGAGAATTTCTCTTCTACATCTCGACGTTTCTCTTCGGTTTTTCATTTATGGGTGTTTTGACAATAATAATTTCCATTATGAGTGAACTGGTCCCAAAAGAGAGCATGTCGGTTGTTTTCGGATTTTCAACACTGGTGCACGGTGGGGGTCAGGCACTGAGCACACCGCTCGCGGGATCGCTCAGAGACATAACGGGCACGTTCAGGGTTCCCTTTACGATCTCCTGCAGTGCCACCTGCATCTGCATTCTGGTTTTTTTTGTGCTCAAAACAATGCAGAAACATGCCGGGGATTGAGGATTTTCTGCTCAGATGCTATATAATCCCGAGCTTCTTTCCCGCCTTTTTAAACACATCGAGGGCAAAATCGAGCTGTTCGTCGGTATGTGTGGCGATATAACTCGTCCGTATGAGAGAGCGGCCGGTCGGCACTGCGGGCGGAACAACAGGGTTGACAAAAAGTCCGTTATCGCTCACCTCTCTCCAGAGCATGAGACAGGTATCCATCTCCCCGATAATAAGCGGAACAATCGGTGTAACCGTTGGTCCGACGTCGTAGCCCATATCCCTGAATGCATTTCGCATCTTCTCGGATATTTTAAAAAGCCGACTGCGCCTTTCGGGTTCGTTCACGATTATCTTGAGCGCCGCATTCACGGCGCCGATAACCGCCGGTGGAGGGCTCGCGCTGAAGATGAGCGGGCGTGAATGATGCTTGATGTAATTGATGGCCCTGTCCTCCGATGCGGCAAAACCGCCGATGGTTGCAAATGATTTACTGAATGTTGCCATCTGAATATCCACCTTATCCTCGACACCGAAATGCTCCGAAGCACCCCTGCCTCCGGCACCAAGCACGCCGACCGCATGGGCCTCATCCACCATCACCCGCGCACCATACTTCTGTGCAAGATCAACGATGGCGGGGAGATCCGCAAGATCTCCCTCCATGCTGAAAACCCCGTCGACCACGATGAGCTTCCCGCTTTTTTTATCCGAATCCTCGAGCACCCTCTTCAAGTCTGCCATATCGTTATGCCTGTACTTTACAACCTTCGCAAAACTGAGCCGGCAGCCGTCGATGATACTTGCATGATCAATCTTGTCCAGGAACACGATATCGTTCTTGCCGGTGATTGTTGAAATAATACCCAGGTTCGTCATATACCCGGTTGAAAAGAGAAGAGCACGGTCTTTTTTCATGAATAATGCAAGCTCTTCCTCGAGCTTTTCATGTATATCCAGCGTGCCGTTGAGAAATCTCGATCCCGCGCAACCGGTACCGTGCTTCTGAACATTTTGAACAACGCTCAGTATGGTTTTGTCATTGAAGGTCAGCCCCATGTATGAGTTGGATCCGAGCATAACCATTCTCTTCCCCTTTATGTACACCTCCGTATCCGTTCCCGTTTCAATTGCACGGAAATAGGGGTACAATCCCTTTGCCTTGTACTCCTCAACGAGAGAATAATCATAGGCCTTCTTAAAAATATCCATGAGTATCACCTCTCAATGCAGATCAGAAGCCTTTTCCATATCAGTTACAATGCGCCTTAATATAGCATATAATGATGGGAATGTCGAGATGAAGAGAGGTGAAGATTGATAAAAAAACAGGAGGTTTTACAAAAATACCGTCAAGCCGATAATAAGCAATGAAAGTGCAAAAAGAGAATGATTTTTGCCGATGATAGTACTATACTGTGTGATGCCAGCATCACCACGTCCATTTTCAGCAAGAGCTCACAGGAGGTTCTATGAAAAAGATAGTTTTCATTATCTGTATAGCTTCCCTTGTCTTTACAGCCCGGTTGATTTCTGCTCAGACAATCGTTGAGATCGGGGACCTGCCGAAAAGTGAATACTCTATCAATGTGTATCAGGTTTTCGGTTTTCAGGAGGGGTATGAAGGGTATAAAATCGTATATCTTGACAATAACAGCAAACCTCAGTACCTCTTTCTCCCGGCTGAAATGCGCGCCAGTTACAAAATATATAAGCCTGAGCTCAGTACAGGACAGACGAACTTCATTATAATATGGAAAAAAGGAGACCGGGTAGAGCGGGTCGAGTGGTTCATGCCAAAGGCAGTAAACTACGATCTTCCAAACTTCTCGATCAAACCGTTCGGAGAAAAGGACAAAGAGCTATTCACCAAGATTATTGAAAACGGGGAACTCGTGCTCGGAGGTGAGATATCAGGCGCCAAACCGGAGATTACCGCACCCGGCGGCCAATGAACAAGTTGTACATGGCTGAGAGTATTCAGGTCGCACCCGGCAGCCAGTAACAGCGGGTTGCGGCTGAAAAAGTTCATCGGACTGCCGTTCACGTGTCGGATCGGCCGAAATGCTGATCCGTGAGCTACAAAATGAAGGACCTTTCCCTGCGCGGGATTATCCCTGTGCGGGACTTTCTCTATTCGGGACTTTACCTGTACGGGACCTTGTACCGGTAAGGGTTTTAAGATCCTCAAAAAACCCGGGGTAGGATATATCGATACATCCGTCATTATCAATGACTGTCTTCCCTTTTACCGACAGAGCAAAAATACCCGCCGCCATCGCAATTCTGTGATCTCCAAAGCTCCGGACACTCCCGGGCGTGTAAAAACCGCCGCCGGTAACAACAAATCCGTCATCACGCTCCTGTACATCACCGCCGAATGAACGGACGAGTTCTACAATCCCTCTGATTCTGTCGCTCTCCTTCACACGAAGCTCCGAAGCGCCACACACTTCAGTTTTTCCATCGGCATGGCAGGCCACCACTGCAAGTGCAGGTATTTCATCGATGATAAGCGGTATGTTCGTCCCGGATACGGTAATCCCGTGAAGCTTCGAATAACGGGCACGTACCAAGCCAACCGGCTCGGGGTACTCCCGCTCAATGTGTACATCGATTCTCCCTCCCATCATCCGTAAAAGTTCAATAATATGCGACCGCGTTCTGTTCAGGAGGACGTTTTGTATACGTACGTCGGAGCCGGGGAGTATAAGGGCCGCCACAACAAAAAATATCGCAGATGATATATCTCCAGGCACAGCAAGCTCGATAGGAGACAGCTCCTTTTTTCCGGTGATGTATATCTCCTTTCCCCGTGTGGTGTTTTTGATTCGTATATCGGCATCCATGAACAGCAGCAATCGTTCGGTATGGTCTCTTGTTTCAATCGGTTCGACAACGACGCAAAGACCGTCTGCAAAAAGCCCTGCAAGCAGCAGCGCTGATTTGACCTGTGCACTTGGAACGGGCACGATATACTCAAAGGCCTGTATCTTCCCACCCGCGATTTCAACGGGAAGCCTGCCGTCATTACTCGAAATCATCGCACCGGCCAGGGTAAGGGGGCGTACAACGCGGTTCATTGGCCTCACGCTCAGGCTTTCGTCTCCCTGCAGCACTGCCTTGACCCTCGCTCCCGCAAGCACACCCATCAAGAGGCGGGCGGTTGTGCCGGAATTACCGCAGTCGATTTCTATTCTTCCGTTGCCAAGGTTTTTAAAACCGTCTATACCGATACCCTGGATTACAGTTTTGTTACCATCGCTTTGTATCTGAACCCCAAGGCGGTCCATTGCCTCGACAGTTGTCCGCACATCCCGTGCCCGCGACAGTCCCTGGATGGTGCTCGTACCCCGGGCCAGGCCAGAGAGGATAACGGCGCGGTGTGATACGGACTTATCGCCGGGAACCGAAATCACACCCCGAACTCTCTTTTTACCCCGTACTTCTCGCACACCTGCTCCTTCATACCGTTTTGTTCATCTCGACTGCGCGGGATGCATCGAATATTCCTGAATACACCTGTTTCACAAAACGCGCCACATTTTCATCCGGTATCCGGCGGGTAGCCTTTTCTAGCACTGCAGTTTCGCGCTCGTGATCGGCAACGATCATTTTCTTTTCTATCTTATAGCGCCCGATTGAAGATACGCATTCGTATCTCTTTACAAGAAGCCTGGCGAGCTTTTTATCTATGCGGTCGATTCTCCTTCTGAGAACCGAGAGCCCTGATTTTGACATCCCTTAATTCCCCCGTCTGTATTTCGTGCCTGAGATTCATCATGTACCAAAATAAACAGCAGTATGTTTTATGTAAATAGAAAAGCGTCGTGAATCCCCCAGGAAAAGTCCCTTGCGGGATATGACCCTTGCGGGACCGATCCTTGGCAGGACTGGGTATCAAACAGAAGACTTATTTAAGGGTACTATGAAGCCGGTGTAGGGAAAAGTCGGTTTTTACGGATGCAATAAAGAGTGTTTGCAATAAATCGCGCTCCTTGTTATCTTTTTAAAATCAGATTATTGGAGGGGGTTTACGGATGAATTACAGGGTGCTTGGAAAAACAGGATTAAAAGTTTCCGAAATATCTCTCGGCACATGGCAGCTCGGGGGTCGCTGGGGCGACACCTTCAGTAACGAGGAAGCGCAGTCAACGCTTCAGACTGCTGTGGATAACGGCGTGAACTTTTTCGATACCGCCGACAAGTACAGCGAGGGGCTGAGCGAACGGGCCGCAGGAACTTTTGCACGGGGGTACAAAGAGAGAATTTACGTTGCTACAAAGTGCGGCAGGCGTCTTTCACCTCATACTGCCGAAGGATACAACGATAAAAATATACGCGGATTCATCGAGGACAGCCTGAAAAATATGGGCTGGGAGACGCTCGACCTCATTCAACTTCACTGCCCTCCGACCGAGGTATACTACACACCAGAAGTATTCGAAACACTCGAGGCCCTCAAAAAGGAGGGAAAGATACTCAACTACGGGGTGAGCGTTGAAAAGGTAGAACAGGCGTTAAAGGCAATCGAATACCCCGGCCTTGCCACGGTACAGATAATATTCAACATGTTCCGGCAGCGGCCTGCCGATCTCTTCTTTCCAGAGGCAAAAAAGAAGAATGTCGGTATTATCGTGCGTGTGCCGCTCGCAAGCGGGCTTCTTACCGGAAAATTTACCAGGGAAACAACTTTTTCTGAGGGAGATCATCGTTTTTTCAATGTTGAGGGCAAGTTTTTCGACAAGGGAGAAACCTTTGCAGGGCTCGACTTCGAAAGGGGGCTTGTTGCAGTTAAAGAACTGAAAAAGCTTTTTACCGGTCCCGAGCCACTCGCGCTGTATGCCCTTCGCTGGATTCTCATGTTTCCGGAGGTTAGCTGCGTTATACCGGGCGCAAGCAGGCGCGAACAGGCTGAAATGAATACCCGCGCATCCGCTCTCCCCCCGCTTACCGACGTGCAGATGAAAAAAATACGTGAGATATACGAAACCTTTATTAAACCGGATGTACATCACCGCTGGTGATGTATCCCCTTCGGGGATAAGGCGCATACAGGATCAGGGAAGATATGATTATCGGGCATGGCGTTGATATTATGAGCACGAAAAGAATCGAAAAGGCGATACAGCGTTTCGGTGATCAGTTTGTTTCACGTATATATACCCACTACGAGCGGACGGGCATAGAAAAGCTCAAGAAACACGCCCCTCAGCTCTACACCGCGTACTGGGCGGCAAAGGAAGCGACGATGAAGGCGCTCGGCACAGGAAACAGGCGGGGGGTCCGCTTTATCGATATCGAGGTCCGCCATGAGTCGTCCGGTAAACCCTATATACAGCTCTACGGCGTGTCAAAACAACGGGCGGAAAAAATGAACGTCAACACCATCAATGTATCCATGTCCCATCTCAATGAAATAGCGACCGCATCGGTCATATTCGAATCGAACGGAAAGGAATAGAATGACTATGAATCGTAACGAGGCATTCGATCTGCTGAAAGAGTATACGAAAAAGGAGGGTCTCATCAAACATGCGCTCGCAGTTGAAGGAGCGATGCGTGACTACGCAGTAAAGTTCGGTGAGGATGAGGAATCCTGGGGCATAGTCGGCCTGCTCCATGATTTCGACTACGAAAAATATCCCACTCCTGAAGACCACCCATTCAGAGGTGCTGAAATACTCCGCGGAATGGGGCTCCCCGAACAATGGATAAAAGCAATACTCGGACACGCAGACTACAGCGGGGTGAAACGTGAGAGTCTGATGGCCAAAACGCTCTTTGCCGTGGACGAGCTCACCGGTTTCATCGTTGCCGTTTCTCTCGTTCGGCCGTCTAAAAAGGTCACAGATGTTGCGGTGAAGTCGGTGAAAAAAAAGATGAAAGACAAGGCTTTTGCGAGCGGCGTAAATCGCGACGATATTCGAACGGGTACCGAGGAGCTCGGTATTTTGCTCGACGAACATATCGAGTTTGTGCTCGAGTCTATGAAGAAGCGTGCCGATCTGCTTGGACTTTAAGTAAAACCATGTCCGTCTCTTCAAGCGTTGATCCACGACCTCGCCGGGCAGATCCGGAATTTCAAAGGGCGTATCAAGTACCGGTACGACTGGAGCCTGAACGAGTAGCACGCTACTCTCGTAATTCTATTGATGTTCACAGTTTAACACATACACCATTTCGTGATGAGCAGTGCGACGATCCCGGAAAGGGTATAAATGTCCTCTATGAGCACCCACTCGTCCGGTGCATGCAGGTTGTCTCCCCGGGGTCCGAGTATGACAGCCGGCATGCTGCCGGGATCCCCGTACAGGGCGAGGTCGCAGGAAAACGGAGCACCCCCGACCGCAGGGCTTTCTCCCGTATAGCCTGAAAATGCGTCAGCCACTGCCCGGACCCCCGGATCATCTGTGCCTGTTTCCCATGGACGAACGTAGTGGTAGGTGGGCGTTATCTCGAGGTCGAACGGCTTGACTTTTTCATCCGAGGCCGCATGCCTGTCCCAGAAATTCCTGAATTGCCGGTGGAACTCCTTCTCGCTCATTCCAGGATAGCACCACACGATCCATGACAGGCCGGCGATGAGCGGTATGCCCATCTGGGTGAACTCACCGGGTATTTTCGATGAGAGGCCCCACAGCACGACGTTGAGCTCTTTTCCAGGCCTCCTAAAGAGGGGATGGCTGTTTCGTGAGCGCCACTCATTCTGCCATTCGGAAAAAAGCTCTATCACCCGCGACAGGCCGAATACGGGGTTCGGTATCGCTGAGCCCATGTAGGGCATTCCCGCTTTTCCGGCAAGCCTGAGATTACCCAGAAAGGCACCAAGGCATGCGGGACAGAGCTCCATGCGCGTCGGCTCTCCCAGAACAGCAAGGTCGGCATTATGCCCCCTGAGGCGGGATGAAAGGGTGCCGTTCCCACCAGCAAACTCCTCGTCCACGACACTCTCGAAGATAACATCGCCTGCCGGTATAAAGCCGATATCCATGAGAAGCTGTATCGCCCACAGAAAGGCAGAAAGCCCCCCCTTCATATCAGCAGTTCCCCGGCCGTAGAGCCTTCCATCATGTTCCACGGGCTCAAAGGGTCGGCAGGTCGTCCAGTTGTCGGGTTCAAACGGCGCAACGTCGACATGCCCGCTCAGCAGAATCGATCGCCCTCCCCCGCTCCCCTTCCAGCGCGCTGTAACGTTGTTACGTCCCGGAGGATACTCCCTGCCGGGAAGAAATGACGGGTGCTGCTGGATACCCTGAACGTCGAGGGGGTTGAATACGTCGACATCAAGGCTCATTTTCCTGCAGGAATCGACAATGAATTCCTGAGCAGGGCCTTCGTTTCCACCGGGCGGCCTGTTCTCGGAGGAAAATGCGACGAGCCTTTTCATCCATTCGAGGATATCCGATTTCCTCCGGTCAAGCGCCTGACGGATAGTATCGATCATACCTCTATTACCTCGCGCCGGTAGCTTGTAAGCTCCCTGATGCCGTCCTTTGTGATGAGAATGCCGTCCTCATACCGCAGGCCGTATGTTCCGTCTGAAAGCCAGATATCGATATTAAACAGCATATTCGGCTGTACGGTGAAATCGGCCTTCTCGGCCAGCCACAGGCCCTCCACCTCGGAGTGACCGGTTCCGTGAGCAGGGCCGTAGAGTGTGAAGTTTTCATACCCGTATCGTGCGAGTATAGCGTGATACCCTCTGAATACCTCGTTTGCACGAACGCCCGGTTGGACGGTGCCGAGGGTATAGTGCATGGCTTCGAGAGCCACATCCATAAGTTTCCGTGCGCCGTCCGGCGCCCTGCCGATGGCGAAGGGGCGGCACATGTTGCCGCAGTAGCCCATGTATTTCGTGCCGAAGGTGAACTGCACCAGCTCGTTAGGCCCGATTGCCCTATCTGTCGACCTGCACAGGCTCAGCGGCGTGTTCGGCCCTGAACACACCCATGCCGGGTAGGGCATACCTTCTGCACCGTTTTTGAGCATCGTTGAGCGGGCCACTGCTTCAAGCTCCCACTCCCGTTTGCCGGGCTCGACCGCCTGAAAAGCGGCCTTCATAGCTTCCTCCGTGATTCTATACGACTCGACTATATAGGGTATCTCAACATCGGATTTCACTGACTTCACCCTGAGAAGCAGGTCATCAGCGGGAACGAACTCGGCCCCACGTGCTGCCTTTATGAGATCTTCAAGCAGTATATGGGGAAAAATATTCCAGTCGCCGACACCGACTCTCTTCGGCGAATTGCCCATAACCGCATCCATGATTGTACTGAAGCTCTCCCCCTCGACCTCCGGCACCCAGTCGGGCGCCGACGTCTCCACGAGAAGAGGATTTATTCTGATTTTCGGCACTGAAGAAAAGACCTTCGCAAATTCATAGGATTCCGGCCCTCCGGTAACGAGCACCGCATCTCCCTTCACCGGCACAACGACGCACGCAAAATCAAAAAAGGGCCAGAAGCCGGTCAGGTACCTGGACGTGGAGGATTCGCACTCACTGCTGTACCCGACGTACACGTCGATTCCTTCTGAAACGAGCTGCTCCTGCAAGCACTGTACCCTGCGCTCGTACTCTGATGATGGAAGAGGGTTCATTCTCATTTTTTTCTCCTTTTCATTTTCTCGATAACCTTTTCAACTCAATTCAATGGTTCGTGTCGATGTCCATTTCGAAGTTACTGTTTATGACCGTACATGTCGGTACCAATTTCGAGGCCCATTCATGTCGCCGTCCATTGTAGAATAAATCGGAATGAAAGTCAATCCCGGCATAAAGGACCCTTTCTATCATACCAGTTTTTCATTGATTTCAAGGCTGGCAAGGGCGTATACTTTTCAAAGTAAAAAAAGGGTGGAGCCGCTTTTTTGAAGGAGATTTTTAATGGAAAAAAATAAAGAGATTCAGGACCTGAAATCCATATTTCTTGCCGGGGTAAAACAGGTCGATCCCGCTGTGCTCATTAAAAACCGGGTTCATATTCGGGGAAGCATGCTCTCTGTGAAATCTGAAGAGGCCGTACTCGAATTCGAACTCGACAATTACAACCGAATCATCGTTATCGGTGCTGGTAAGGCAACCGCGAAAATGGCGCAGACTGTCGAAGGGCTCTTCAAAGGCCGAAATATCAGCGGCACGATCGCCGTCAAGTACGGACACACCGAACCCCTGTCTACAATTAAAATTATTGAAGCGGGTCATCCGGTGCCTGACAAAAACAGCCTGCTTGCCGCCCGGAAAATAAAAGAGATTGCAGCTGAAACAGATGAAAAAACCCTCGTCATCAACCTGATCTCAGGCGGAGGCTCCGCCCTGCTTGCCGACCCGATCGACCCTGGCCCTGGTACAGGGAATTTTAAGCTGACCCTCGATGACCTGCAGAAGACAACCGGGCTTCTGCTCGCATCGGGTGCCACGATCAACGAAATGAACTGCGTGAGAAAGCATCTCTCCTCGATCAAAGGCGGCAGGCTTGCTGCCCTCATACACCCCGCAACACAGGTAAACCTCATCCTCTCCGATGTTGTCGGCGACAGGCTCGACGTCATTGCATCGGGGCTTACTACCGGTGATGAAACCACCTATGCGGATGCGGTTCGTGTTCTGAAAAAATATGGTATCATAAAAAAGATACCCGAAAACATACGTAGTATCCTCGAAGCGGGGAAAAAAGGGTTGATACCTGAAACACCGAAAAAAAACGACCCCGTATTCAAGAGGGTGCACAACGTAATTATCGGAAGCAACTACACGGCGCTTACAGCGGCATTCGGAAAGGCAAAAGAGCTCGGGTACAACACGGTGATGCTCTCCTCCCGGATAACCGGCGAAGCGCGGGAGGTGGCGAAGTTTTATGCCGGGATCGCGAAGGATGAGGTCTTCAGGGAAATCCTGGCCCGAAAACCAGCCTGCATCATTGGAGGCGGTGAAACAACCGTCACCCTGACCGGAAGCGGCAAAGGCGGACGGAGCCAGGAGCTTGCACTCTCGTTTCTCATTCAGTTTCTTGACGAGGAGGATGAGCTGAAGCGGGGTATTTATTTTCTTTCAGCATCGACCGACGGAAACGACGGCCCGACAGACGCAGCAGGCGCATACGTCCTCGCGCAGGAGATAAACCGACACACCGCGCCTTTTGGCAGGGCAGAGGACTACCTTAAAAAAAGCGACTCCTGCACATTTTTTGAGCAGACTGGATTGCTCTTTAAAACAGGCCCCACGAATACAAACGTATGCGACCTACAGATCCTCATCGTAGTAAATTACCGTCAATTACCTGAAAGGTGAGCATCTCCTTCTCGAAAAGCATGCAATTTTCGGTGTTCAGGATAGAAAGGGAATTAAAAAATGAGTGTAGTCACGGCTCAAAGTATGATCCATTCTCTTGATATGGGCAAGCTCATGGAGCAGAACTACCATGAGGCGCTCACCGCTCCATGTATCCACATTTTGAGGAAGAAGAATGATCGGTAAAACACCAGTGCCATACCCGAGAATCAGATGAGCACAATCAGTGAGGACCATTTCAACCCAATACCGCCGGTCCTGGTGTTTTTACCGACAGTATTATCAAGACGCTTTGCATCGGGATGCTGCCGCTCACCGGCAGAAGTAAAGGAGACGGGGTATCCTGGGGACTGAATCGTGTATTGCGTTAACCCGGATTCAGACAGCAGCCTGCTGTCATACGGTATAAAAGAAGCCTCTTAAGGAAATAATTCAGGAAGGTTTTTTGAATACGTTAGTAAGAACTTCAAGCGAGAACCGGTTCCTGCACATCACGCTTTACCTATCACAGCGTTTTATGCCGCTCAGAAACAGCGTCCGCCAGTCTGCGCAATGCTTCGTAATCGGATTCCCCTGGGTAGCCTTTGCATAGCACAGGATCAATAATTTCGACCTTCAGGTTGGGGATGAGCCCGGCGATCTGCTCCACCGCCTTGCTGTTCCATCCATACGATCCCACTATCGAAGCAAACTTCACTTTCGGCCTGAGCGCATTGGCAAGAACTGCGGCGCTGACCACAAGCGGATGGGGACCCACGAGAACCGTGGGTGTTCCTATAATGATCGTGGCTGCGTCAACAAGAGAAATAGCGAGCTTACCGATATCCGTACGCTCCAGGTCGAACTGTTGAACTGAAATGCCCCTTTCCACAAGTTCGGCCACAAGGTATTCAACCATACATCTCGTGCTTCCGTGCATCGAAATATATGGAATAACCACACTGTTTTTAAGATTGTCCGATATCCAGTCTTCGTATGCATCGAGTATGAAAGCGGCTCTATCATAAACCGGGCCGTGACCCGGTGCAATGAAATCCGGGTTCAGCTCCCTGACCCGTGCCAGGTTCTTTCTGATGATACTCCTGAAAGGCATCATGATCTCGGCATAGTATCGTTTTGCCGCTCTGTAGACACGGGCCTCGTCGGTTACATACAGGTCGGAGGTCGCAACATGCGACCCGAAAAAATCACACGAAAAAAGTACACCGTCCTCTTCGAGAAAGCTTGACATGGTTTCAGGCCAGTGCACCCACGGGGTATAGAGGAAGGTGAGTGTTTTATTTCCAAGTGATAGTGACTCACCATCCCCAACGTCTGTAATCCTACCGGGGTCAACACCAAGCAGGTCTGAAACCATTTCCTTTCCCTTCTGAGATGTGACAACCTTTGCATCGGGGTATTTTTCCAGTACACTGGGAAGCGTACCCGAGTGATCCTGTTCAGCATGGTGCATAACCACATAGTCGATCTTTTCCACATCTTCCAGCTGAGCCATAAGGACATGGGTCATGGAGGGATCGACCGTATCGAGCAGCACGGTCTTTTCACTCCCCCGCACCAGATAGGCATTGTAACTTGTGCCGTCGGGTAGTGGAATCAATGAATCAAACAGCCGTCGGTCCCAGTCGACCGCGCCCATCCAGAATACACCATCTTTAATCTTTCGAGCCTTCATCTTGTACCTCCGGGTATTTGAATCCTCCTAATTTTCTTACGGTTAAGGTAATCAATATTTGCAGTGCACGGTATACAAAATTGACTATGCTTCGCCTTTTTTCTCCTCCAGCAGGAAATTGACAAAATTGTAAAAATCGATCTCACCTGCATCAAGACCATAGCTGTACACGAAGCGTGTTGCAATGCGCGTCGCAACAATGGCCCTGATATAGGCATTCGGCACCCTTTTCAGAATGGTGTCAACGCCGACAAGCGCGTCCAGGACATGCGGGGTGTACTTTTCAAGGATTGCTCTCACGAGCCTTCTGTTGTCCGCAAGATCAGAAGCCCGTACTGCGTCGGTGATCTTGTTTATCTTCTCACTCACCCTGTTTGAAAGAATGGTAAAGGGTACACCTTTCTCCGCGTGCTCCTTCCAGAGCAGGTCGAACTCAGCACGCGCGTTTTTCTGTATCGTTGAAAGGACTTCAGCGATATACGCCTCCCTGAATGGCGGCTTTTCTCCGTCTTTTTCACACATCTGCTCCCCGAACTCGCCATCGCTCAGCGCAAGCGAGGCGAATACCTCGAGAGAAGATGACGTCACCCCTCCCTTATTGGTGGAGGAATCCTTTATAACAATGACCCCCTTCTCCTCGAGTCGGAGGCGTGCCTCCTCGGTTATAAAGAGATTTGCCCCTTCGACGATAATTCTGAACTTCGAAATACCCCGCTCATCAAGCAAAGAGTGCCAGTTGTTGATATTTATTGCTGCAGGTCTTCCACCGCACGGTACAAAGAGGTCGGCTCTGGCAAGCGGGTTCAGGTGAAATTTATTCCTGAAATCCTCACCGTTCGGCACGAAACTTCCGTCAGGGAGCGTTACCTCCTTGTCGTTGATCGAAACAAAAAAGCCCTTCTGGGAGAGAAGCGATCGGTTGAATTCTTCGACCACCACCCTTTTTTTCGAAAGCCTTCTCAATTCCTTTCTGTTGAGCCCGTACGGATCGTACAGAACGCCGCTTCCGTCAATAACCGCGATAGTTTTATCCTTCGACATAAGTATTTCGTTGCTCCCGAGATCACCATCCGGGCCGCCGGTCTGTATCTTGACGATCTCCTCTTCACGAAGCTTCAGCTTCTCCAGAACAGCGAGCACGTACTCATGCACCCCGGCCGTGGTCATCCCGAACATGTCGTGGGGGATGCCCCCTATTGCCGGTTCTTTGCCTGTGGTAAATGCTTTCCAGAACGGATATTTTCTCCTCTTTGCATAGAGTGCCGCCCAGTTCATGAGATGCGCGGTCCTCTCGTCCGGCCCTAAAAAGAGAATCTCGTCTTCCCCGTAATAGTCGAGCACCTCCTCGTTCGGCATTATGAGATCCATCATACCGTCGATATAGCTCTTGAATGCGTGTTCACCCTCCTCCTGGTGCTCGAGTTTGAGCAGTATTATCCCCTTGGACCCGCCCTCCGGTATGTCCTTGTTCTTCTTCTGCTGCGTCATCGCGAGGTTGTAGTTTTCGAGAAACACCGTGTCAAGGTTGTTTTCGTACCAGGTGAGGTTCCTCGACTTGATAATACGGATACCGCCGCGCGCAATATCCCTGAAACGTATATGAAAGCCGATAAACTCTCTTCCGACAAAGAAGAAGAGACCGTATGGCCTTTCGGGAAAATCGATATCGCTGAGGTAGGAGGAGTCGAGCCTGTAGGCCATGCAGGTTTTATCGCGCATGAAGAAGTTGGTTTTCAGAATCATTTTATTGAAAGTGAGAAAGTATTTCAGTATGGTTTTATCCTTGACAGAAGGAACATCTTTCTCGATCCTGTTAATAATCCGCTCCTCGAGGTCCCCCTGCTGCCTTTTTCCCCCGGGCGGATGAAAGATATTGCTAAAATGAGAATAGATAAGTGATACAATATCGTGATGCTCCAGAACAGCCTGGGCGATCCTCGATTCAGAGTATGTATCTTTTATCAGCCGCATCTTGATTATCTCGAGCACCCCTTTCGCTTCAGGCTGATCTTTGAGCGCTTTGTTGAGGGTGATGTACTCCTCGGTCAGCACGGTAAGAAACTGATGGGTAAAGGCTGCTGCCGAGATGGCATACATGGTCTGCAGAGAGGAGTAGACTTCATCCAGAAATAGAGTTGTGATGGGGTTCTCAGGGAGCATTACCACGGCGTTGAGGTCCCTGGAAAACTCTCTCATGGTTTCCAGATTGATTTTGTCGAAGTAGAACGTGTATACCTGCTTCTGATCTGTAAACGGCTCCACATACTTGCGGTTTGAATACAGGTTGTACTGGTACAGCAGATGTGAAAAGTTTTTGAGAAACCGTCGCCGGCCCTGCTGATGAATACCCACCATCACCCGGCTTTCCCCTGTTTCGGGTTTATCGGTAATCGAAATATAAGGCGACTCCCTGGTGTTCATCGATTCCCACGCTGTTTTGTACCGTTCGATTGTTTCCGGGGCGGACCGTTTGATGAATGCCGTGCTTGCTGCATCTTTAAAAGTGATCGGCTCACCCATTTTAGTCCAGTTTTTAAAAACCGGTTTCGTTACCACATACAGGCGAAGATAATGACCGAGTGTCTTCTTCTTCTTCGTTCTGTAGCTCTCGAGCCTGAACAGGGGGTATTTCTTTTCTATCCTTCGTTCTATCTCCTCTGTTTTTGAAGATTCATCCTCGACAATATACACAGCCCTGTCCCTGTCCTCCGATGTAAGCTGTATACCGACACCTTCACCGCCTAGTTTTGACACCATTTCCGAAGCACTGATGGCGATGAGATGCTTTGCAATGTTTTCGATGGGTGTTGTTTTGAAGTAGTAATTATCAAGACCTAACTCGGTATTGAACCACTGGAGCTCACGCCGTACCCGTTCATTGGACAGGTACCCGGTCTTAAGTACGAGCTCCTCGAGCTTCTCCAGATCTTCAAGGTTGAGATAGGCCTTTTTTGCAATATCCTTCAAGTTAATCATTTTCACCTCCTGAATTGAATCACAGAAAATGGGAACGCTATGTTACAGGACGCATCCCATCATTAGAATCATGATAATTGTTTTTATAGATAAAAACCAATAATTAAATTGTTATTCGGACCTGAAGCGTCCGAATAATGCCGTGGTATTAAAAAATTGATTTTTTCTGCTGCAATGAGGAGATACTTTGATCTGTGTTTGTATGGTACAGGCCATTCGGACGTAAACAATACCGCATGCACGAAATACAAATGCAGTTGCCTCTCACACATGGCAGATGCGTTTCTACTTTGTCTCTATGATGACTATGTTTCGCTCTTCCCGGTCAAGGTGAGGAACCCTGACCCGCTCAACCCGAAGACTGAGGCTCTTTTCTCCCCGGGTGCTTTCCCGCAGCCGTGCGACCTCTCTGTTGATCTCGTTGATCTTTCCCTTGAACGCAATTATCATGGCGTTCTCCTTCTTCACCCTTTCTGAGAGCCGGTACAACCGGGCGAGCTCACCCACCCCGCGTGCGAGTATAATATCAAACTTTCCATCAACATCCCGGACATCCTTCCCGATAACGGTCACATTCTCCAGCCCGAGTATGGCACAGATGCTGTTCATGAATGCCGCGCGTTTCTCCCGGCGCTCGACGGCATATATGGGGGTATCCCTCCGTACGATGGCAACGGGAATTGAAGGAAATCCCGCTCCGGCTCCTATGTCTAGTATCGACCCTCCATTTTTTTTAAAAAGCGGAATAACGCTCAGTGAATCAAGGATGTGACGAACAAGTATCTCGCGCCGGTTCATGGTTCCGACAAGATTGGTCCTGCTGTTCCATAAGATGAGCTCGTCCAGAAAGGTCGAAAAAGAACGTATTATCTCCTCATCAGGGTTAATGCCGAATGCACTGAGGCCGCTTTCCAAAAGTAAGGCTTCTTCATCATTCATCGGGCTTCTAACCGAATGCTTTTTTTGATTTTTCGCCGTGATATGCTGATCCAGGCTGTATCCTGTCGGGGAATATCTTTTTCAGATAGTAGAGGAGGTTGGTTACATCGGAGGGCCTGACGCCTGGAATTCGAGAGGCCTGCCCGAGGGAGCGAGGTCTGATGCGGGTTAGTTTTTCACGTGCCTCAGTGCTTATGCCGTTAATCGAAGCGTACTCCAGCTCTTCCGGGATATGCATGTTTTCCATCTTCCGGTGCCTTTCTATCCTCTCGTTCTGTCTCTTTATGTACCCGACGTACCGCACCTCGATTTCAACCGACTCCATCACCGAACGGGGAAATCCTGTATCAAGACCCAGGCGGGATGCGCACCCGGCAATAGAAAGCTCCCTGCTTTTTACCAGATCGAAATAGCTCTTCCCGTGCTCCTTTTTTTCTTTCAACATCTTCAACAACTGGTCGAAATACCTTTTACGTTCCAGGGCATGGTAATACGCGCCCTCATCGAGAAGTCCGACATCGTGACCGTAATCAGCCAGCCTGAGGTCGGCATTGTCATGCCTGAGATTGAGACGGTACTCGGCACTTGACGTAAAGAGGCGGTAGGGTTCCTCCACTCCCTTGGTGACGAGGTCATCGATGAGCACAGCTATGTAGGCTTCGGAACGGTCGAGAACGAGCGGAGGGTCCCCCCACAGGGCACGCACTGCGTTGATACCGGCCATCAGCCCCTGCGCGGCCGCCTCCTCATACCCGCTCGTGCCGTTTACCTGGCCGGCGAAGTAGAGACCGTTGACCCGTTTCGTCTCGAGGTTCGCATACAGCTCGGTGGGAGGTATGAAATCATACTCCACGGCATACCCCGGTTTCATTATCTCGACTTCTTCGAGTCCCGGCACCGTTCTCAGAAACCGCGCCTGCACCTCTTCCGGCAGACTCGTTGAAATCCCGTTTAAATACATCTCCTCGGTGTCAAGGCCCTCAGGTTCGACAAATACCTGATGCCTGGTGCGGTCTGAAAACCGGACGACCTTGTCTTCGATTGATGGGCAGTAGCGAGGGCCGACCCCTTTGATCTGCCCTGTATACAGAGGGGCGACGTCGAGGTTTTCCCGGATGATCCTGTGGGTGTTCTCGTTCGTATACGTTATGAAGCACGATACCTGGGGCCGGTCAATTCTATCGGTCGAAAATGAGAAGGGGAGCGGCACGTCGTCACCCCTCTGCTCGATCATGACGTCAAAATTTACGCTTTTTCTATTGACCCTGGCCGGAGTGCCTGTTTTGAGCCGCCCGAGGGGAAATCCGAGGGCGGAAAGGCTTGCACTCAGCCGTTCGGCGGAAAGTTCTCCTATCCTTCCCGCCATTTCGTTGTAGGTGCCGATATGAATGAGCCCCCTCAAAAAGGTGCCTGCGGTCAGAATAACCTTTTTTCCGTAGTACGTATTACCCCGCGCCGTTTTTACCCCGCAGATTGCTTTTTCCCCATTTCCCGCCTCAATAAGGAGCTCTTCAGCGATATCCTGCTTGAGATCGATATTTTTTTCCAGCTCAATGACATGCTTCATTTCGAGCTGATAGCCCTTCTTGTCCGCCTGCGCTCTGAGCGCTCGAACCGCGGGCCCCTTGTTGGTATTGAGCATTCGAAACTGTATTCCGTGCCGGTCAATAACCTTTGCCATCTGGCCGCCCAGGGCATCGATCTCACGCACGAGCTGCCCCTTGGCAAGCCCGCCTATGGCGGGGTTGCACGACATCTGCGCCACCGTATCCATATTTATGGTGAGAAGGAGTGTACGCGCCCCCATTCTTCCCGCGGCAAGCGCAGCCTCACAGCCTGCATGCCCTGCCCCGATGACGATCACTTCAAAATAATCCCCGCCTTTCATATCCATTCCCGAATGCGCCTGTTACTGTGTTTCAGTCTCTGACTACCAACTGGTTTGCATGTCGGGTCGGCCTAACAACGGACGCATCCGGCCGGACTGATCCGCAAGCCTTAATAACAACGTAATGAGCTCGACTAATTGCCCTTTCTCCTTCTTAAAAACACTTTGACCTTTTTCAAATTATCGCTGCCCTCACTTTTCGTGTCAATGTGAGGATCGTCCTGCAGCGTCATATGAATCACCCGTCTTTCAAATGGATTCATCGGCTCAAGGTACTGGGCCTTCCCCGTCTTTTTAACCTTCCTTGCCACCTTGAGTGCGAGCTCCCGTAGGGTATTTTCCCGCTTGTCACGGTAATTTTCAATGTCGAGGACGATTTTTTTCCACTTTTCCTGGCCTTTGTTTGCCACGATATTAACGAGCATCTGCAGCGCTTCAAGTGTTTTCCCGCGTTTCCCGATAATAAGACCTGCACTATCCGTTATTATCTCGATGTAAATCCTGTTATCCTCCTCGATGGAGCGCGTGGTTACTTCAGTTCCGATAATTTGAAAAAGTCCCTTGATAAACTCCTCGGCTCGAAATGCAAGATTATTTTCCTCTTCGTTGAGGTATACACGAATCTTGATTAAGTTGCCGAAACTGAAAAATTTGGATTTTTCGCTGATAACCTCTATTTTCAGCTTATTGCTGTCAACCCCCAGATCTTCCGAGGCCTTTTTAATTGCATCCTTTTCCGTTCTGCCTTCATATTCACGTATTACCATTTGGATACCTCCATCTAAAAATCATTACCAGTTGATACATTCTATTAAGACAGCAATGTATCTCCGGCTCCTCATCTTTTCCTCCTCTTCGGTGAGGATTTTCCCTTTTTCGCCGAAGGGTTCAGTCTCTTGGCCGGGGCCTGGATCCTCCGAGCAGATGCTCGAAGCCTGCCTTGCTTTCCCTTCTTTTCCGGCACCGGTTCCTGCACAGTCTTATGTTTCAACCGGTAATCGATCAGGTACTGCTGTCCTATGGTCAAAATATTTTGTATCGTCCAGTACAGTACAAGCCCCGACGGCATATTCCAGAAGATGAAAAAAAACATGAGTGGAAACAGGTAGGTCATCATCTTTGCCTGCTGATTCGACTGATCCCCGGACGTTAGTTTCGATTGAAGAAGTGTGGTAGCAGTCATGACAAACGGGAGCACATTGATGTCTGTAAAACCCTGTCCGCCGATTTTATATCCCAAAAGAGGCACTGCCATCTTGATAGTCGCCACGGTGTCCGGAAGAGAAAGATCCTTTATCCATAGGAACGGCTGATTTCTCAGCTCTATCATACTGGACAATGCTGTGTACAGGCCGTAGAAAATCGGCATCTGCAGGATCATGGGCAGACAGCCCCCCATTGGATTCACCTTCTCCCTTTTGTACAGCGCCTGTACTTCCCGGTTCATCTGCTGCGAATTATTCTTGTACTGCGCCTTGATTTCATTTATCTTCGGCTGGAGGGCGCTCATCTTCCTCATGGATTGAAAGCTCTTGAAGGTGAGCGGATAGAGTATAATTTTTATGACAATCGTCATAAGCACAATCGAAAGACCATAGCTCTTTGTAAATTGGTAAAAGCCACGTATCATCCATTCAAGAAAAATAACGATCGGCTTGAGAACCCGGGCGCTCATAACCGATTCGAAGTCATGGCCGTAGGCCCTCAACAATTTTCGATCCTTCGGACCTACATAAACTTTAAAAGAATCTTCGAGCTCCTGACCTTTGAAGAACGCACGGGATATACCGAGGAAGTATTTACCCTGTGTTCTCTGGTCGAAAGAGAATATATAGTTCTGCTGATCGGGAACGATACCGATCAGAAAATACCTGTTTTCAACTCCTAACCAATCGATAGTGCGTGATATTTCACTGTAGCGCGACTCTCCCCTTCTGAGAGAACAGCCTGCCGCACCTCTGAACATCTTGTGAAACTTCCCGGCTTCATGATACCCCTCTGTTGTTATGTTGTACCTGTTTCTGATGACACTGGTCGGCCCGAGAACGGGGCCCCATGCCATTGTGTACGAGATGTTATCCTGGTTCAGGTACAGCTCGTCCCCAGGATTTAGCGCCTCAATTTTTAACTGCAGGTCAAAGGCAAAGGCATCGTCTTGAAAGACGAAACTCTTCGAAAATCTGAATGGAACACCGTTTTTATCCTTAAAGTCCTGGTAAAAAACCCAGGCCAGATCGGAAAGCTTTTGAACATAGAAGGGAGTTCTGTCTCCGAACGGCAGATTCTTCAGCCTGTCAAAGTGCACCTCAAAGGGAAGAATTTCATCCTCATCGTCATAGGCAACGAGATCCACCGGCATGCCGTTTTTATCCATATAATCCTTCAACCGCAAACTCACGATCCGCGCACCTGCTGTGGAAATTTTTATGCTGTAGTGCCTGGTCTCCACCGAAATCACCTTCACTTCGGCTTCTTTTCCTGGAGTTGGTAAGCTGGTGGCAAGCTTCGTCTCTTCAGGCTTTTCTTTTTCCTGGAGCTTTTCTTTCTCCTGTTCCGCCATCTGGCCCTGCAGTTCCTGTGCGCGCTGTTCGTTTTGCTGCTCGATTTTGGGCCGCAGAAACAAAAACTGAAAAACGAGCACCAGAAGAAAAATGACGACAACGGCAACGATTGTGTTTTTATCCATCATATAATCCTAAATATAGGCAAGTGAACTTCCAAACTTTAACGATTCAAACCGACACTTGCCTAATGGTTTTTACCTGTAGAATGCAATTACAAGCAATTGTAACAGTATAGATAGCCAGTTTTGAATGAAATTCTGGTACAAAAAACCGTAATTTTAATTGATAAAACCATAGGTTTAGTAATATTCATTTTATTCGAAATCCAAATATTGAATTCCTAATACAGTTTCTTTAAATAAAAGCAGCATACAGTATAGAAAGAGATCGTTTTGTCGAATCAGAGCGGTGAATGACAACAGGGCAGTAATACCCGCCGGAAAGAATCTGAATTGAGTAACGGCATATAAATTAAGCAGGCACTCACTCAGCTTTCAATGCCACGTCGGGAACAAGCCTCGCAGATTTGGTCGGTCTTCATAAAAAACTCACAACGGTTTCTCATCGAACGGGGTCATACCCACCCTTATGAAAAGGCGTACATCGAAGGACACGCATTACAGCACGGTAGGTTCCCTTCAGAGGACCGTATTTCTGTAATGCTTCAACCGCATACTGTGAACAGGTCGGGGTGTACCTGCAGGTAGGTGGAATGTGAGGAGATACTGCTCTCTGGTAAAACCGCAATATACTTACGAGCACTGTATTCAGTGCTCTAACAAGGACGTGTCTTTTTTCATTATGTGCTATCGGTCATCTCCTGTTTCTGTTCTGAATTATGCACCAGTCGCTTGTAAAGGCCTTTGAGCATTGTATAACTTTCATGAAAATTACGTGTTTTATCCCTCACAATAACAAGCAGGTCATAACCACTCTGTAACCCCTGCTTTTCCTTTCGATAAAATTCCCGGCACACCCTCTTTTCGTAGCTTCTCTCTACAGCATTTCCAACACCTTTCTTAACCGATACTGCAAATCGTGAATAATCGAGCCCGTTTTGAGCTGCAATAATTGTGTACCGTTGTGAATGAAACCGTGATCCACCTTTAAAAAGTCTCTGTAAATCCTCTCTCTTTCGTAGCTTCTCCTTTCTACTGAAATTGTTCTTTCTCTTTTGAAACGGATTAATTAATCTCTTCCCCCGGTGTGGAGTTGTGCGCAGTATTTATTCCAACAATTCGGGTCCGAATAATGCCTCCGATGGAGGAGCATGGCTCACCGGAGACAGTACCAATCAAACCTCATCAGCGACGGTCAGTCTTTTTCTGCCCTTCCTTCTCCTTCGCTTAAGAATTTTCATACCGCTCTTGGTACTCATCCTGTTTCTATAGCCGAACTTCCTGTTTCTTTTTATTCTGCTGGGCTGATATGTTCTTTTCATAAAATACTATTCCTCTTCTCACCACCGTTGGTAATCAATGTTGTTTACAGCGCCCTGTAATTCAAATTATATATAAATATACTTTCTACTCGAGTCAAGGAAAAAGATATTCGATCGATACTTGGCAACATGGGACGCTATTGCTTTTCAGTACTGATGATAAAAGATTTTTTGCCTGAAGATGTTTTTTTAATTGATAATAATTTTATTATCGGGTACAATATCAATCACTATTTACCGCAGGATACAAAACAGAAATAAACCTTGTGAACAACTTGTGGATAACAAAACTGAATTTTTCCAGGGCACTGTAATTTATTGTTTTTTATAGAGTTATGAGACTTTAACAGGCATTATAATTCAAAGATTTTTGCATATACTTTTTAATTTCTTTTATTTTAGGAATTACAGCTTCCATTCGTATTTTTTACCATTTTTCAGGTTTTTTTGTGAATAAGCTGTATATTTTTTTATAATATCTTACTTTACACAGTCTCATTCCCTGTTAAAAACCTGTGGATAACTCAATCAGCGACCGTATCTACTGCAACCGTAAACGGATATTCAATGTATAAGAAACTTTGGATCGAAACTCTCAAGCTCGTCTCCCTCGAGCTGACTTACCAGGAGTACAGCACGTGGATTAACCAGCTTCAGTATATCGACAGTGACTCAAAAGGCATAATTCTTGCCGTGCCGTCAAAACTGACGAAGGACATTATTACTGAACGATACCGAAAAATCCTGCAGGAAAAGATACAGGAACTTGGCGGAAAGAATCTGCAAATGCACATTCAGGTTAAACAGCAGGGCAGGAAAAAGAAGGAGGTATCTTCAGCAAAAACAATAGCTCCTGACCCGCGTCATAATTTTTTTAATCCGAAATACGTGTTCGATAAATTCGTTGTGGGCGGCAGTAACGATCTTGCTGCTGCTGCAGCGAAAAAAATATCGAAAAATCCAGGGAAATACTGGAACCCTTTTTTCATATACGGCGGTGTCGGTCTGGGAAAAACCCATCTTCTCCATGCAATCGGTCATACACTTATAGACAACTTCCCCGAAATGAAGATTATGAACATCTCAGGGGAAAATTTTGTAAATGACTATATAACTTCCATCCAGAAGGGAACGATGAACAGCTTCAGAATGCGGTATAGAAAAGCCGACCTTCTACTCATCGATGACGTGCATTCCATCCAGGGAAAAGAGGGAACCATGGAGGAACTTTTTCACACCTTCAACACCCTCTATGCTGATAAAAAACAGATGGTATTCACAAGTGACAAACCGCCGAAAGAATTAAAAAAACTCGAAGACCGGCTGAGAAGCAGGTTCGAGTGGGGACTGACCGCCGATATACAGCCTCCGAATTTCGAAATGAGAGAGTCGATTCTCAGACAGAAGATTGCCGAGCAAGAGTATAAAGTGCCGGAACCAGTTGTAAGATTTATAGCTGAAAATTTTACGTGGAACATCAGGGAATTGGAATCAGCATTGTATAAACTATTTGCATACCACGATCTCGTTAATGAAGAAATCACCCTGGACCTGGCGAAAAGGGCTCTGAAGGATATGGTGTCGTTAAAAAATGCCGAGGACATTTCGATCGACCTTATCCAGAAAAAGGTAGCGAATGCGTACAACATCAGTTTCTCCGATATGAAAAGCAAAAAAAGGGCAAAAAATATAGCTCTTCCCCGCCAACTCGCAATGTACATTACAAGAAAGCTGACTGAATACTCCACAACAGAAATCGGGAATGAATTCGGCGGCAAGGATCATTCAACGGTAATACACGCGATTTCAAAAATAACAGACAAGTATAACAACGACGATGTTTTCAAACTGAAGGTGAACAGGATTTTAAAGGAAATAAACGAAACCCATTGAATGCGGGAACAATAAAAAAATAAACATCCACAGATTTCTGTGCCTTTCCTGTGCATAAATGATATTTAAATAGAAAATATGTGTGCACAAGTTGTGCGCTTTTTCTTTACAACCGGGGACAATTACTTGTACGTACATATCCCCTGTTACTAGTACAGCAAACTATCCACACATTATTACACAAGTAACAGTAAGGAAGAAAACAAATTACTCTTCTTACTCACAATATCAACGGGATTACTACTACTACTATTTAAATTTATTATATATAATAACAGAAGAGGAATAGACCATGAAAACGATGATACATAAAAGCAAATTGGTAAAATACCTTTCATACACCGACACTATCGCAAGCTCAAAATCGACAATTCCGGTGCTTTCAAATGTTCTTATTGACGCAGACACCGGCACCCTTTCGCTTCTATCTTCAAACCTGGAAACAGGGATTAAGATTACTGATACAGCAGAAGTTTCGGAAAATGGCGCAATTGCAGTAAACGGGAGAAAACTGCTCAGCATTGTGCGGGAACTTCCTGTGGAGGATGTTCTACTTACGACCGACGAGCACAACAGACTTACGGTGAGAAGTACAAGCGATGCAATAAATGCGCAGTTCACTATTGCGGGCGTCTCAAAAAGCGAATTTCCGGAAATTAAAACAGAGCCTGACAACGAGTATGTTGCTATAAATGCCGATGAGTTTAAAACAATGATTCGAAAGGTAATTTTTTCGATATCAAGTGACGAAAACAAATATTCACTGACCGGAGTTTTTATCGAAAAAAGCGATGGAAATATCAATATGGTTGCGACGGACGGGAAGAGACTCGCCCTTGTAAAAAGGGACAATGCAGCCCTTGACCTTGCGATAGATCACTTTCAAATACCGCATGATGGTGTCATCGTTCCGAGAATTGTGTTTGCAGAGCTTCTCAAGTACAGTTTCGAAAAGAACACTCTTTCAATGGGATTCAGTTCGAACCAGATATTTTTCATGTATGACAACATCAGGTTGACCTCGAATTTAATCGAGGGAAAATATCCTGAATATAAAAAAATAATCCCGGGTGAGCGCGACACATATTTTACTGCAGACAAAACAGCCCTCCTCAACGCAATAAAAAGAGTATCCGTACTTGTGGATGAGAGCTTTAATCAGATCAAATTGAGTCTCGCAAAAAACACTCTCGTGCTTTCTTCACAGAACCCTTCTCTCGGCGGTGCGATCGAAGAAATTACTGTTGAGTATGACAGTGATGATGCTGTTGAGATTGCTCTCAACTACGTGTACCTCCTCGACTGTTTAAAAGAGATAAACTCAGATAGAATTAAAATAGATTTTGAGAATTCCGAAAGGGTAATTACGGTATACGGAGAGGACGAAAAGGGGTATATTAACCTCATAATGCCCATGAAACTGAATCCGTAATACCGACTGTGACCGGCGGCATTATACGGAAGTAAAGCGTTCGAATAACATTCATACTGTCGGATTGTTTTGATGAACCGTTTCGATTGTACGCAGTTGTGCTGTCGATAAATGGTTACCTCTGAAAAGCTTCTAAGTAACTAAAAGGACTCCAGCTTTTTGTATCTTGAATCTCTGTATTTAAAGGATTTCCGAAATTATCGGGAAACTCACATTGAATTTTCTCAGGATACAAATCTTATATATGGAAAAAACGGCCGGGGAAAAACAAATCTGATCGAAGCGGTATATCTTTTATCAACTTCGAAATCATTCCGTCATGTATCGGATAGGAAGATTACCAGATGGGGTTGCGACGGATACATTACCCGGGGTACCCTTGAGACTAAAGACGGTAAATATTCACTCGGGCTGCAATACAAGGGAAATAAGAAGTTATTCTCGGTTAACGGTACACCGGAACAAAAATTATCAAACATTATAGGATATGTGTACTGTGTGCTTTTTTCATTTGAGGATATTTCTCTTATCACTGGCCCACCTGTTATCAGGCGTAGTTTTTTAGACCTTATTCTTTCAACCACCGACTCATTGTACTTCGGGCAACTCAGACTCTATGTCCGGCTTGTCAGGCAGAAAAACAGCTACCTTAAGGGGAAGGCTCGGGTTGAACCTGACCTTATTGAGGTTTGGAATGAACAGCTTGTAAAAAGCGGCAGCTATATCATACAGAGGCGAATTGCTCTGATACAATACATGAATGAACGAATACGGGAGGCTGTGCCTGTTATCATTCATTTTACCGAGCCTCCCGAAATCAGGTACAGTACAAATTGTGCGGGTGATTCAGCAGGTCAGGTCAGGGTGGTCGATGATATCGAATCCTCGTTTTTAAACGCACTTTCTTCAAATATGAAGACCGAAATCGACGGGCGCCAGTCAATCGTCGGCCCACACCGCGACGATTTTATTTTCTGTGACAGTCATCATGAAGTGCGGTACTTCGGCTCTACCGGAGAAGCCAGACTCGCGTCAATTATGCTTAAAATGGTACAGGCGGCATATTACACCGATGTAAAAAATATCCAACCTATTCTTCTTGTCGACGATATCCTTCCGGAGCTCGATGCTGTAAACAGAGAGAGCGTACTCTCACTTTTCGGCAAAGAAAACCAGATACTCGTCACCGCAATTGAAAGAAAACAGCTCCCCGAAATTTTTTCCTGTGATCGGGTGTTTCATATCTTTGAAGATGGTACAGTACGATGAAGCGTGACGCTAAACCGATGCCGGTGCGGGATATTCTCGAGGGTATACTATCTCGAAATGAGCGGCTCAGATATGAGGTAAAGATTCGTGAGGCTTTGAACAGGTGGAGTGATATAGCGGAAGGGTATGTACGGGCCCACTCAAAGGCGGTGTATGTTAAAAACCGAACTCTGTACGTAAATACCGAATCGAGTGTGCTCGCAAACGAGCTTTCTCTCAGAGAGAAGGAGTACATAAGAAAGTTAAATTCTGCGGCGGGTATTGACGTCATCAAAAAGATTGTTTTTAAAGCGGGCAATACGATTTACGAAAAGAACGAGGGCAGGGAGAAGACAAGGCCCGGAGGACGCCTTTCCATGAATGTGCTGAAAAAAATAGATACCTCTGTTCTGCATATCAAAGAGGGGGACCTGCGGGAGATTTTCCGTCGCTTTCTCAGAACAACAGCGGGACATAATGAAAAAAAATGAACAGTTTGTGACATTTTAGAAGCGGTCTTTTAATTAGTTTCAGGTGCTTGTTTTAAACAGGCATAAAAACCCGGAAGACCGGTGAAAATCTTGATTTTCCTTTGAAAAAACGCCACTATTTATTATATTAAATTATTGATAAATAACGAGTTAACGTAATCTGAGGGGACAGTATATGGAGAATTACACAGCGGAAAATATTCAAGTGCTGGACGGTATAGAACATGTTAGAAAACGGCCGAGTATGTACGTTGGCTCAACCGGCTCTGTCGGGCTACATCATCTTGTGTATGAGGTGATCGATAATTCGATCGACGAAGCCCTTGTAGGGTATTGTGATGATATTTCGATAAACATCTATCGGGGGAACAGCATCGAAATCATCGATAACGGGCGGGGGATACCGACTGATTTACATCCCGGGGAGAATGTCTCTGCATTAGAAGTTGTTATGACCAAGCTCAATGCCGGCGGCAAGTTTGACAACAAGTCATACAAAATATCCGGCGGCCTGCACGGAGTGGGTGTATCGGTTGTAAACGCCCTTTCAGAATGGCTCGAGGTGCGCGTATGCAGAAACGGGAGGACCTATACACAGAGCTACAGGCGGGGGGTTCCTGAAAGTGAGGTTATCAAGGGAGGGGAGTGCGCTCAGCATGGAACAAAGGTGGTGTTCAAGCCGGACAGGCAAATATTCAAGAATATTAACTTTAACTTTGATACTCTGTCCAAGCGGTTGCGCGAGCTTGCCTTTTTAAACAAGGGAATCAAAATAATCATAAAAGACATGCGCAACACGGACGACGTAAAAGAGCATACCTTTCAATTCGACGGCGGGATAATATCTTTTGTTGAATACATTAACAGGGCGAAGACCGCCATTCACAGGAAGCCAATCTATTTCGAAGAGGCGCGTGATGATATAGAAATGGAAATCGCAATACAGTACAATGAAGGATACAATGAAAACATTTTCGCATTCGTAAATAATATTAACACAGTTGAGGGCGGTACGCATCTTATCGGATTTAAATCAGGGCTCACCAGAACGATCAACGATATAATCAAGAGGAACAACGCAATAAAGACGAAGCTGTCACTCGTGGGCGATGATGTCAGAGAAGGGCTGACTGCAGTTATTAGTGTAAAGCTTCGCGAACCCCAGTTTGAAGGCCAGACCAAGGCCAAGCTCGGGAACAGCGAAGTAAAAGGCACCGTTGAATCGATGGTGTACGAACACGTCTACGACTACTTTGAACAAAACCCGAATATTGCGAAACGAATTATCGATAAGTGCATTCAGTCGGCAAAAGCGAGGGACGCAGCCCGGAGGGCACGGGAGCTGACGAGAAGAAAAAACGCCCTTGAAAACGACTCGCTTCCCGGTAAACTTGCAGACTGTTCGATCAAGGACCCTGAAAGGTGCGAGCTCTACATTGTTGAGGGGGACAGCGCCGGCGGAAGCGCAAAACAGGGAAGAGATCGGGCTTTTCAGGCTATTCTTCCCCTCTGGGGCAAGATGCTCAATGTGGAGAAAACGAGGCTCGACAAGGTGCTGTCAAACGACAAGCTGCAGCCGATTATCACCACTCTCGGGGCGGGGGTCGGAGACGGTTTCGATATCGAAAAACTCAGATACGGAAAAGTTATTATAATGGCAGACGCCGATGTCGACGGTTCGCACATAAGGACACTGCTCCTTACATTTTTCTTCCGGTATATGCTGGATCTCGTGGAGAAGGGACATGTATATATTGCCTGTTCGCCTCTGTACAAGATGACAAAGAAGAATAATGTATACTATGCCTTCAGTGATGAGGAAAAAAATAAAATGTTGAAGGAGATAGGACAGCAGGGAGTGATCGTTCAGCGGTACAAGGGTCTTGGAGAGATGACTCCCACGCAGCTATGGGAAACAACGATGAATCCGGAAAAGCGAACACTCATTCAAATCACTTCCGAAGATGCGGTTGAGGCTGAAGAGATATTCTCCACCCTTATGGGCGATGCGGTCATTCCGAGAAGACAATTCATAGAACAAAACGCGCGGCTCGTGCAGAATATCGATGTATAGGGTACGTTTTGTACTCTTCATGCAGATGTTTTACGATCAAAAACGAAAACGGGAGAGGGATAAAGCGTGGAAATAGAGGAGAAGGTTGTTGAAAAGTTCATCGAAGATGAAATGAAAAATTCATATTTGACCTATGCCATGAGTGTCATTGTCAGCAGGGCGCTTCCTGATGTGCGAGACGGCCTCAAGCCGGTGCATCGCCGAATTCTTTACGATATGAATGAGCTGGGTCTCATACATGACAGGGCCTTCAAAAAGAGTGCGCGTGTTGTGGGTGATGTACTTGGAAAATACCATCCCCACGGTGATCAATCCGTATACAACGCTCTTGTGCGTATGGCACAGACCTTTTCAATGAGAATGCCGCTCGTCGACGGGCAGGGTAATTTCGGGTCCATTGACGGTGATAATCCTGCAGCCATGCGGTATACCGAGGTGCGCCTGCTTCCAATGGCAGAGCTGCTTCTTGCCGACATCGAAAAAAACACCATAGATTTTGCGCCGAACTTCGACGACTCCCTCGAGGAGCCTTCCGTGCTGCCTGCCGCCTTTCCGAACCTGCTTGTCAACGGATCGAGTGGAATAGCGGTCGGTATGGCCACAAATATACCGCCGCACAACCTGGGTGAAGCGATTCAGGCAACTATTGCCGTAATCGAAAAACCGAATATCAGTATCGATGAGTTGATAAAAATAATTCCGGGGCCTGATTTTCCGACGGGCGGTCTGATTATCGGAAGAGAGGGGATCGAAAAAGCCTATAAAACGGGCAACGGTCAGATCTATGTTCGGGCGAAGGTAAGCATTGAAAGTATAAAAGGCGGGAAGGAAGCGCTGATCGTCAATGAAATTCCCTATCAGGTCAATAAAACCAGGCTGATACAGGATATTGCATCACATGTAAAATCGAGAAAGGTTGACGGTATAACCGATCTTCGGGACGAATCGGACAGGGACGGCACACGTATCGTTATCGAATTGAAGAGGGGCATGGACCCCCATGTCATTATGAACCAGCTTTTTAAAATCACCTCGCTGGAGGTTACGTACGGAATAAACCTTCTCGCGCTCGATACACTCAAACCGGGTGTCATGAACCTCAAAGAAATTATTGAAAAATATATCCAGCACAGAGAAGAGGTTGTTAAAAGAAGAACAAGGTTCGATCTTGATAAAGCGGAAAAAAGGGCGCATATACTTGAAGGGTTTCTCCGGGCACTTGATAATATTGATGAAATCATAAAGATAATACGCGCGTCGAAAACACCAAAGATCGCGGAAAATGCACTGGTAGACAGATTCAATTTCACGAAAATTCAGGCGGAGGCAATTCTGGATATGCGGCTGGCCCGCCTCACCGGCCTCGAGCGGGAAAAGATTACCAAAGAGTACGAAGAGCTCAAGAAGCTTATCATGAAGCTCAGAGAGATACTCAAGAGCAGGCAGAATATTTTGAACGAAATTGTGCTTGAGCTCAAAGAAATATCGAGAAAATACCGGGATAACCGCCGAACGGAAATAATCGAAAAAACAGAGGAGCTCGATATCAAGGATTTCATCATCGAAGAGGATGTGGTTGTAACAATCTCCCACAACGGATTTATTAAGCGGACGCCTATTACCGCTTTTAAACACCAGGCGAGGGGTGGAGTCGGTGTGAACGCTTCTTCGCTCAAGGAGAGTGATTTCATAGAACACATGTTTGTTGCCTCGACCCATCGCAATATTTTGTTCATCAGCACCAGGGGAAAGGCATATACAAAGGAAGTGCATGAAATCATGAATATGAGCAAGACGGCGAAGGGGCAGAGTATCAAACTTCTGCTCAGCCTTGAAGGAGATGAATCTGTTGCTGCGTATGCGCCTCTGAAAAGCGGAGAAGACGAGAAGTTTATCGTATTCATTACGAGAAAGGGGTATATAAAGAAGATCGATCTTGATGATTTTCGAAATGTTCGAAAGTCGGGGATCATTGCCATAAAACTGGATGAAGATGACTGTTTAATCGCTGCAATCGTAACGAATGGAAAGAACGAGCTTCTGATTGCGACGGAGATGGGAAGGGCGCTCCGTCTCAAAGAAAGCACTGTGCGACCAATGGGCCGTGCCGCACGCGGAGTCACCGGCATACGCCTCCGGGAAGGTGACTATGTATGTGGTGTCAGAAAGGTAATTGATGCTGCGAGTCTTCTCGTGCTAACTGCCAACGGCTACGGAAAACGGGTCTCATTCAAGAATTTTACTGTGCACGGCCGCGGAACTGGCGGGCAGATTTTTATCAAGGCAGGTGAAAAGACGGGTAAGGTTGTCGGCATACGTGCAGTTACAAAGGGAGACGAATTTGTGATTATTACCGGAAGAGGAATGATCATCAAACTGAAAGTAAACGCTGTGTCGATAATGGGCAGAAACGCCGGTGGAATTAAACTGGTCAATATAAAAGAGCCTGATTCCGCGGTTGCAATTGCTCGCATTGTTCAGGATTGATGCCGGCGGTTTTTTGTGATGAGCAGGTCGTGAACAGAGGGCCGTCATTTTAGACATTGACATTGGAATTGATCAATTCTATCTTTTTTAGTGCGATGGTGGAGCTGATACTGATGAAATGCTGGAGGGCATGCAGAATGCGTAAGCGGCCCGGTGTTGCAGTTTTTTCGATAAAAAGGGAGAGATGGCTGAGTGGTCGAAAGCGGCGGTCTTGAAAACCGTTGTCCTTTACGGGACCGGGGGTTCGAATCCCTCTCTCTCCGGACTTGATTATTTGCATAAATAATAGATAAAAAAGATAAATTAGAAAATAAAGAACGTTCTCCCAAAAAGTGTGCTTGAAATAAATTGAATTGATTGTATATTTGTGTATGAGTGCCCTAATCCTGTAACATGAAGTGCTTTATCCTTAGACTATTTTTAGTAATATGCACTGAATAAAATGTCCGCCGGGACATTTATACTGAATCGTGGTTTTTTCAATAGTAAATTGGAGTAAATTGGGAGAGGTGCGAGAGCGGCCGAATCGGGCTCCCTGCTAAGGAGTTGTGCCCCTGTGGCACCGTGGGTTCGAATCCCACCCTCTCCGAAAGACATGCTGTTTTATTATGTGAAGATGGCCTGCAGGTGCTGTCGTTTTTTGAATATGTTTACTCGGCAGGCGTTCTGTTTACGTGCCCATAGCTCAGTGGATAGAGCATTGGATTGCGGATCCAAGGGTCGGAGGTTCAAATCCTCTTGGGCACGCACTTTTAAGTGACTTAAAATATCTTTGATACTTGGCCGCGAAGTGGCATATCCCGCTAGGGACTTTCCCCAGGGGGACTTTCCCTAGAGGGACATACGCCGCTTTTTACTGAACAGGAGCGGCTCCGTCACGAAGTCTGGTCAATAAATCCGCTATTCATTTGCAAAACTCAACGCTGGAGATGATATACGGTACTGCAGCGACATCCCTCTAAGACGGCCATTTCGGGAGTGGAGCAATGGAGATCGAATCCTACTCATTCGGATTGATGAGCCTGGGAGGCCGAAGATATACGTCGGATCTTATTGTTTATCCCGATGGGAGGGTACACGACGGCTGGTGGCGCGCCAGGGGACACATGCTTGGTATTGAAGACCTGCATGAAACCGCGAACACAGACGCAGATGCTGTTGTTGTCGGCACGGGGGAAAGCGGTTTGATGAACGTACCGGATGAGACCCAGCAGTATCTGAAGACATTATATAAAACCGTAATAATATGCAATACCAAACGGGCGGTAAAAAAGTTCAACGAGCTTTCAAAGCAGAATCGAGTTATTGGGCTGTTTCACCTGACCTGCTGAAAACCGGCGGTACTGAATCGGCTGATCAGACCCTTGTGGGGCATACCGGTGATATAAAACCCCCGCGTACAGGGTGCGCAGAACTATAGACTGGAGAGGTGCGAGAGCGGTTGAATCGGGCGGTCTCGAAAACCGTTGTTCCCGTTGCCGGGAACCGTGGGTTCGAATCCCACCCTCTCCGTAAAGAAGCACGCATAGAGTGTGAAATCACTAATAATACGCGTTTATTTGCCTGCCATTTTCAAAATCTCAGATATATGTTCGCCGGTGTGAACTCATGATTTGCTGTGTACCTCATGCAGGAGCGCAAAGTGCGTGTATTGGACTTGCAGAAAGGGAGTGCGATGTGTATAATCTTTACCGAAAATAAGCCATCAGATGAAAAACTGATGATCGAAGAGAACAATTTTAAAAAAATACAGCGATAAATGCAGGTAGCCCGCTTGGTAAAAAAGAGGACGGTCCTAAGAGAAAAATAGACTGAAAATTATGGGAAAAGTGATAATTGTCGCAAACCAGAAGGGAGGAGTCGGTAAAACAACAACTGTTGTAAACCTCTCCTCTTATTTGGCGCATGCAGGAAAAAAAATTCTCGTAATAGATCTCGATTCGCAGGGAAACAGCTGTTCAGGGCTCGGTGTAAAGAAGGGGGGAAGAGAGAAGAGCCTTTACGAAGCACTCGTCGGCTTTACGCCTGCCCGGGATATTATTGTTCATACAGGTATTAAAAATCTGCACGTGATTCCATCTAATATCAATCTCTCCGGCGCCCAGGTAGAAATGATTGAAATGGAGCAGCGGGAATTTCGGTTGAAGCGTGTTGTTGATGTGGTAAGAAATTACTACGATTTTATATTCATAGATTCACCGCCCTCTCTCGGCATCCTCACTGTAAACGGTCTTGTTGCTTCAGATTCGGTGATAATTCCCATTCAGTGTGAGTACTATGCATTGGAAGGGCTGAGCCAGCTCCTGAAAACAATCAACCTTGTAAAAAACCGCCTGAACAAAAGCCTCAAGCTGGAGGGAGTTCTTCTCACCATGTTCGATACGCGGACAAATCTCTCGAGGCAGGTCGTTGAAGAGGTTCTTGCATATTTTAAAGGCAGGGTGTACAAAACAATAATACCGAGAAACGTTCGGCTGGCCGAGGCCCCCAGCTTTGGGAAACCGATAAGCATATATGATCCACACAGCGTGGGAGCTCTCAGCTATAATAAATTATCAAAGGAAATTATAAATGGCAGGTAAAAAGGCATTGGGAAAAGGACTTGATGCCCTTATCTCCGATATTGCGGAAGCTGAAACACGAGGCGAAGGTATCCCTCAAATACGGATCGATGAAATAAATCCGGGCAGACTACAGCCGAGAAAAAGTTTCGATACAGAGGGAATCAGAGAGCTTGCACAATCGATCAGGGAAAACGGCGTTATCCAGCCTATTATCGTAAGAAAAGGTGAAAACGGATTCGAGATTGTCGTCGGAGAGAGGCGGTACAGAGCTGCGCGTGAAGCCGGCTTGAACGAAATACCGGCAATTGTGCGGGAGTATTCGGATGAGAAATCACTTGAGCTTGCCCTGATCGAAAATATCCAGAGGGAGGACCTTAATCCCATCGAAGAGGCGCGTGCCTACAGGCTGATAATAGAGCGAGATATGGTAACCCAGGAAACACTGGCAAAGCACATCGGAAAATCAAGGAGCTACATTGCCAATATGATGAGGCTGTTGGATCTGCCCGAAGGGGTGCAGCAGCATGTTTCACGTGGAACAATTTCGGTGGGTCAGGCAAAGGCTGTCGCCTCCCTCGAAAAGCCTGACGAACAGGAGGCGCTTGTTCAGCGCATTCTGAGGGAAAACCTGACGGTCAGGGACGTAGAAAAAATATCAAGACAGAAAAATGTTCCACGTGGAACAACCGGGTTGAAAAAAGACCCTCATATTGAAGAGGTCGAAGAGGGCCTGCGAACAAAACTGGGAACAAAGGTGACTGTAGAGTACAGACAGGGGAAGGGCTCAATTAAAATCGAGTTCTACTCCGATGATGATCTGGAAAGAATTATAGAGGAAATCGGTGGCTGATATATAGGGCCATCATTTACCCGCTAAGAATACAGGGTGACCACAAGCAGATGACGCTGTCGGTGGTTGGGATGGCCTTTTTCTTCAACGCAATAAATGGAAGCATCATAGACGCGCTATTATTCCCTCCCTTCTTTAAATGATTATATTTTCCAAAAATTCGGGGATGAGAACATGAATAAAAGTTTATAATTATTAATTATAATGTTTTAAGCTATTTGACCCATTTTTAGTTGTGGACTGTTTTTTCTGGTATTCATGGCAATCTGCATATTAATTGAACCTCGCTGATCAGCTGTATCTTTTCATTTGACAGGATCGGCTGTAGGATTCAGAATATGAGAAGGAGCTTTGTCGTGATTGTAAAACCGCACATGGTGCTATTCGATGGGAGGAGGTCGCGTGCGCGGGGGGTGGGACTCTTTCAGAAATACTGAAGAATCCTTCCAGGGAAACCGCAGCTCCTATAATGGCTGAAGGTGCGACTGTTATTGTTACGAAAATGGCAAAAGAAAAGAAAATTCACGGTATTGTTGCGATGGGAGGTACACAGGGTACGACGCTCAGCACACAGGTGATGCGGGCCCTTCCGTACGGTTTTCCAAAGGTTATGGTGTCGACCATGGCTTCCGGCAATGTCGCGCCTTGGGTGGATATCAAGGATATTACTATGATGTTTTCCGTGGCCGACATCTTTGGCCTGAACCCGGTTACCCGGAAGATACTTGCCAATGCCGCGGGAGCGGTGGCCGGGATGGTGCGCTCTGAGGTTGCGCTTGAAACGAGCGGCCATCCACTTGTCGCGGTCACCACCGTCGGTATTACAACGCGTGGTGCAATGAGAGCCGTTGAAGCGCTCAACAATGCCGGATATGAGACAATTGTGTTTCACGCAATCGGACCAGGTGGTCGGGCGATGGAGCAGATGATGTGTGACGGAATTATCGGCGCAGTTCTTGACTACTCAACAATCGAGGTATCGAACAATATATTCGATGCGCTCCTGAACGGCGGTATGGATCGGCTTACATGCGCAGGAGAACTCGGATTGCCGCAGGTATTTGCTCCGGGAGCCATCGAAGTGCTCGTCTACAATGAGCCGGAAACAGTTCCACCGCCGTATAACGTACGGAGGCTGGTGCGGCACAGTCCGAAGATTACGGATGTGCGTTTGAACGCCGAAGAGATGGCCCGGGTCGGACAGGAAGTTGCCAGTAGGTTGCAGAACACAAAGGACAGGGCCTTTTTCATGATACCGAAGGGAGGGTTCGACAGCTATGACCGGGAAGGCGGTGAGCTCTGGGACCCTGATGCGGATCAGGCTTTTGTGGAGGCGCTCAAAAAGGGCCTCCCGAAAAATATACGGATTATAGAGCTTGAGTACAATATTGAGGACCCGGAGTTTGCTGAAGAATCGGCCGAACGGCTGATCGAGCTTATCCGGGAAAAACACGCACTATAGGAAGAGGAGGTGCAATGGCGGTTCGCTATACGAGAGAGGAGTTTTTAAAACGGTTATGGGCGGAGATAAAAAACGGTAATCCCCTCCTTATGACCGGCGCGGGGAGCGGGATATGCGCAAAGTTCATCGAGCGCGGGGGAGTCGATATTCTCGGTGTCTATAATACCGGGTACTTCAGAATGCAGGGTTACGGTTCACTCGCAGGAATGCTGCCGATGGCGGATGCAAATGAAATGATCTTTCAGATGGGTAAACGTGAGGTGCTTCCCCAGGTCAGGGAGGTGCCGGTGATTGCCGGGGTGAACGGTGTTGATGTGCTTCGGGATATGCGCCTGTTTCTCGAAGATCTCGGGCATATCGGTTTTTCCGGAGTTCATAACTTTCCGACCGTTGCATGGTTTGATGGCGAGTTTCGTAATACCCTGGAAAAAACCGGCCTCGGGTATGACAACGAGATTGAGATGCTCAGGACCGCGAAAGAGCTCGATATGCTGGCCATAGGGTATGCGTTCAACGAAGAGGATGCCGAATATCTCATGAAGCAAGCTGCGCCTGACATATTTATTTTCCATGCCGGTATTACCAGGGGCGGCTCTACGGGATATAACGCGGGAAGGGGCATCGAGGAGATGGCAAAACGTTCTCAGGATCATTTCGAACTCGCGAAGAAAATCAAGCCGGACGTCATCCTCCTCGCCCATGGCGCCGCGCTCGTTGATCCCGAAGATGCGCAGTATATGCTCGATAACACCAATTGTCATGGTGTTCAGCTCGGTTCCAGTATCGAGAGGATGGCGATTGAAAGGCCGCTTGAAGAAAGGGCACGGACCTTTAAAAAGATACATTTTCCAGCCCGGTAGCGTTTTTAGTACCACAGTATGAAAAATTATAGCACCGGGAAACTTCTGTTTACCGAATGATACCGTCGATATTATTTTGGGGTAGCGTTCCGATCAGATAACCGGGCAGGTTTTTTTTAAGGATTCGCCGATGACGACCCCTCTCTGTCTTTACTCAATCCTTATTCTCGCCGTCGACGCCCAGGTGTTTCCCTCAGTGCTTACCAGGATCGGACAGAATTCAATAGAGCAGGGTATTATTCTTTCTTTCTTTTTTCTTCTTTTACCTATTTCTTCCATATTTGCTGGATTTGCGTCAGATCGCGTAGGAAAAAAAACAGTTCTCGTAGCGGGCTCCTTCTTTCTTATCCTGCCCTTTGTAGTATCGGCGGGAGTCGAGCGTCTCTGGGTTCGGGCACTCGCAGTGCTGTTTTTCGGCATAGGGGCAGGTGCGGTCGAAGGGCAGGCATCGGCATTGCTTACGGACATTCATCCCGGTAGAGAACGCTCGATTGTCAACCTCTCTCAAGTTTTCTACAGTATCGGCGCAGCTTTTGGTCCGCTCTTTATTTCCTTTGCTCTGAGAGAGTTTCCGGGTCTAACCCTTTCAAAGCTTCTATACACGGTTGCCCTGGTTACGGTTTCAGTAACGGGTGGCTTTCTTCTGCTAAAAGAGGGTGTCCGGCATGAGACAGTACCTGTGTCAGGCGGTTTCAGAACGGTGCTGAGCGAAAGACAGGGACGTCTCCTGCTTACGGCAATGTTTTTCTACGTTGCTGCAGAGATGGGAACTGCGGGATGGCTTGCAAAATATGCTGAGGTGCACCTGTTTGTTCCTGCGGCCCTGTCCCCGTTGTCGCTGACCCTGTTCTGGGCCGGCCTTGGTTTGAGCCGCGTGCTCGTCACTTTCTTTTTCAGAAACGTACACGACGCACACCTTCTCACTGCAGCGCTTCTCCTCAGCCTTTTTTCGAGGATTGCTGCGTTTACACTGAACCAAAAAATTGTGAGTATGACGCTTTTCTTTTTTATCGGTTTCGGTATGGGTACTGTATGGCCGACACTTGTCGCTATAATAGGCAGAAGATACAGGGAGTCGAGCGGGTCCGCAATCGGGCTCATCACCGCTGCAGGCGGTATTGCTGTTCCAATCATGCATCAGCTAATAGGTATTCTATCCAGGGATGACCTGTTCGGCCTCCGTTATACAATGCTGGGGCTTGGAATATTTTCATTTCTGAATCTATTCATCGTCAACAGGATCGCCCGGGAGTTGAAAATACAGAGAAGATAACGGGTGTGCATTGTGCAAAAGATGGTTATGAAAGACAGAGATGGCGGCGGCACGTCTTTTTTCCACATTCCCTATTTAAGCGCGCAGATTATACCCTATATCGGCAACAAGAGGAGGCTTTTATCCCTTCTCATGCAGGCCATCAGTTCTGTTTTAAACGAACGGTATTACGGGAAGCGATTTGCAGACCTCTTCGCCGGGAGTGGTATTGTGTCCCGCTTCGCGAACTACCTCGGTTTCAGAGTATACGCGAACGATTGGGAGCAGTACGCCTATATTCTCAACTACGCGTATCTTATGGTAAAGCAAAGCGACCTATCCAGCATGTTTGGCTGCTGCGGCGGGATAGAGGGAATGCTCGAGTATTTGAACTCGCTCCCGAACCCGTATGAAGAAGACCAGTATATCGCCCGTTTTTTTTGTCCGAAGGATGACCGTAATCCCGACTATCGAAAGGAGCGCCTCTTTTATACACGGTACAACGGGCTCGCGATAGATAAAATAAGAACGGAGATCGAAAGACTCTACCCTGAGGATGAAGTTCGAAAAAACAAAACCCGGTACAGGGAGAAAATGCTTCTCCTCGCTCTCCTCGTTCAACAGGCAGCAACGCACACGAATACGTCCGGCGTGTTCAAGGCATTTCACAAGGGCTTTGGCGGGCATACGGGAGACGCGTTGCACAGAATCCTGGCGCAGATTGCCCTGCCGTATCCGGTGCTCATAGATTCGGCACAGGAGCATAGTGTATTCAGAGAAGATGCACAGCGTCTCGTTCAGAGCGAGCCCCGTATGAATGAGTTTTTTGATATTGTGTACCTTGATCCCCCGTACAACCAGCACCAGTACGGGAGCAACTACCATCTTCTCAATACGATTGCTCTCTGGGATAAGCCGCTTCTACGTCAGCCATCTGCCCTTAATGAGGCAGGCAAAGCCGCTATCCGCACAGACTGGGTGAACACACGTTCAGATTACTGCTATCGAGAAAAGGGATTTAAGGCGTTCAGCCGGCTGCTCGACTGCATCAATGCACGGTATATAATCATCAGTTACAGTACGGAGGGTATAATCCCGTTCGATGATCTGGTAACGCGGTGTGCCGAAAGAGGACGGGTTGCCCTCGTTACGAACGAGTATGTCAAATACAGGGGCGGAAGGCAGAGCATCAGCCGGTTGAACAATAATATCGAGTTTGTCCTTATCGTAGATACACAGAACAAATCGATTCCCGCTGATATTCATACGGTGTATGGAGTGATAAATAGAAGGAACCTCAATCTCCAGGCAAAGAGGACTTATTCAAGGGAGCTTTTAAAGGAATATTTTCTTCTCGATGAAAAGAATGAGCGTATCGGGTTTCAGGTGGGGGAGCGCACACTATGGATTCAGACGCGGGGCTTTCTGAAGATTACTGAATATGGTCTCTACGAAATGATTATGGAGCTCGATACTTCCACCACACAGAAGGAAAGGCTGGTAATCGAACTTACAAAGAGCCTGGTCTTTTCGCAATGCAGGGACAAGGTCCACGAACTGGATGAAACGATACGGGCTCTTGTATATTACCGGCGTGAGGCTGATTATTACGCTTCATTACTGCCGAATACACTGAAGAAGATTGCCCACAAAAAATACAAAGCTCAGTTTACCAGGTCGCTTGAAAAGATACGACAGCTCAAGGAAGTCAGGCCGGATTCCTACGAAAAGATAGAGGCTAAAATATGCGATGTGGAGCATCTTGCCTTCAAGCGGTTTGCCGGGTGAGGCTTCACAGGATGCGAACGTATATCTTTTCTACCGCTGTTCTGTCGAAAAAATTTCGATTCGCATCGATCTGTATTGCTGTCTTTCCTGACCGCAAGGAGAGCAGAAGGGGTTTTGCGCGTGCAGGCAGTGCCTATGTGACCTCTTCCGCGACTTCGTGTTTTTCGGTCATGTTCGGCCGATCTTCCTTCTTTCGGGCTGCGGGAAGGGTATCAACAGGTATAACGATGCTGACATTATCTTCCGTTTTCAATGTGGCAGTCATTTTTAAAATGTTGATTTCGGCCAGACACACCTTTTTATTGTCATACGTAAAAACACTTCCCTCAGGCGGATATTCTCGTTTTATTTCACAATAGGCTTCGTGTTCATAGGCAAGACAGCATAAAAGCCTGCCGCATGCGCCTGATATCTTCGAAGAATTAAGCGTGAGGTTTTGATCCTTCGCCATTTTGATTGTTACTGGCTGGAGCTCGTGTTTCACGGCGTTGCAGCAGAATTCCCGACCGCACACACCGCATCCCTTGATGATTTTCGCTTCATCCCTGGCGCCGATTTGTCTGAGCTCGATTCTCCGCTTAAAAACCGAAGCGAGGTCCTTGACCAGTTCCCGAAAATCAACACGCCCGTCTGCGGTAAAATTGAAGATGATCTTCGTGTCATCGAGAAAGTAGTGTATACTGACCAGCTTCATATCCAGACCGTGTTTTTTTATCTTTTCGAGAGTAATTTCGTAGGCCTCATCTTCCCTTTTCTGGTTTTCCGCCTGTTTCGTGGAATCATCTTCAGTGCCTATCCGAAGGATTTTTCCGACATCCTTTGCGTCTTTTTCCGCCGCGCTCATCCCTGAAACGACTGCGATCTCCGGCCCGTTCACGGTCTCGATAACGATAAAATCGCCTCTTTGGACATCGAAATCCGGCTGGTGCAGATAGCAGGTTACATTGTTATATATAAGGCGGGCAACAATTAGGTTTTTTAAATCTGACATGACACTTTCCCTCATTTATACAGATCAATAAGCAGGCCACGTATCTCATCGAGCGTTGAAAGAAGGTCGATGTTCTGAGCCTGCTGTGACAGCACCAGCCGGGTCAACGCGCTGAGTTTCTTGTCGACGATTTTCGTTACGGTGTATATCTTATGCTTGAGTTTACCCCCGGTGTAATGTTCTACTCGAAACATATTATCGGTGATATATTTCAGAAATTCCCGTATCATCGATTTGTACGTTTTAAGAAGCTGGGCTGTTGGTTTTTTGCTGAATTTTTCACCCTGTTTCGTTATTTCAGTAATGAGCTTGTCAAACTCAATATCTATTTCTTCTGTTTCCGCGAACCGAAGCTCGTCATAGAAGCGGCCCTGCATAACCTGCACGGACCCGGTCGAAGACTTCTTTGCGTGTTTCTTTTTAATTGATATGCTTTTTTTATCCCGGCCTGTTTTTTCAAGTTCTATCATTGAGCAGCCTCCGTTCAATATAGGAGTATATCTCTTTCGATATATCTTTTCTTGATTTATTTCCCGCTGTAATTACGATGAAATAATCTTTGAAATGCTCCGCAATTTTCAGGTAACCGTTTCGAACATTTATCTGAAAATCAAGCCCTTCGCTTTCTATCCTGTCTCCGTCCGGGTAGTTGTGCCGCTGGGAAGAAATATCTTTCGCCTTTGAGAGCCCCTTTTCAGGCTCTATATCGATGTAGAAAACGATATCGGGAATAATGCCTCCGGTAGCATAGAGGTTCAAATCGAGAAGGAAGGAGAAGGGCGCAACAGAACGGGCTATTCCCTGGTACACGAGTGTGGAATAGAAATACCGTGAGCAAACGACAGTTTTTCCATCTGAAAGAGCAGGCTCAATGACCTTCTGTACGTGGTTCGCCCTGTCCGCAAGAAAGAGAAAAAGTTCCGTTTTCGGACTGATTTTAAGCTCAGGGTTCAACAGTATATTTCTGATGATACGCCCTTCTCTTGTTGCACCCGGTTCCTCGGTGAGGATACAGGGCATTCCATCGGCTTTTAGTCGTTGATACAGCCGTTGAGCCTGTGTTGTCTTTCCTGAGCCATCAGGCCCCTCGAGTACGATAAACCGTCCGGTAAATTTTTCATTCATGGCTGATCATGTCCTTCAGACGTTGTTTCATTAATGCGATACTGTCAGCCTGAATAGATCTTAAGAAGAGAACAGCAGGGGAAAAGCGGTGAGAGATAATCAGGTAACTTTTTGTATTGTTTTTTCCGACAAGCGCTCATCAGCATGTGCGGAATATTTTTGCGCATGACCGGCTGGAGTGCCTCTGGTAAATTTGGAGGAGTCCACAGCCCTCAGCTTTACATGGGTGTATGCGGGAGCCGGTTGCTCCAGTTCGAAGTACTCCTTCTTTATTTTCTCGAGTTTATCTGTATCTTCAATAATCTCACATTTTCCATCAAATATGACGCCTTCCTCAATTGTAAGTCGCGGTGTTTTGATGTTTCCGATAAGCTCGCCGGTGGAGAGTAGAATAATTTTCTCCAGGGCGATTATCTCTCCCCGTACCTTTCCTCCGATCACAACTGTTCCGGCGTAAATTTCACATTCAGCGTTCCCGTTCTTACCGACAAGGACTTTACCGGAGGTTTTAACCCTTCCATGAAATGTCCCGTCGATCCGCAGCAGTCCGTTGATGTCGAAATCGCCGTGAAGCGTTGTTCCTTCGCCAATAATGCTGTTGACGAAAGACCCGCTTTCAGCCGTGATCTGTCTATTGATATTCATTTTCAGGCCTGATTTAAACGATTATTCATTACTCAAATACTTCTACGTAACTTCTCGCGAAGTTACTTTATGATATCCAGTCCTGTCAAGGATCGGTTCCCTAGGAACGTAAACCACTTCTACGTAACTTCGAACAAGTTACGCTTAATACTCGGCCGCGAAGTGGCGCAGGTCACTCTCAAATATTATACCAATAATAATAAAAAAAACCAAGAAGGAAAACCCACATATATATCAGAAATCTCATGATTATATATGCAGGCTCACCTTTGGTACATAGGGGCTTGCCGGCTTTTTGCGGCCCCATGAGCTGCTTTTAGCAGACACCAGAGCGGAGGACCCACGGCAGTTCGCGCGCGAAGCGTCCGAATAATGCAGCTAACTGCGGATCAGATGAATTTCCGTGCAATGAACATCGCATTGTAGTATGTAAATCCTTAAAACTCGGTTGTCATGAATATCATCGGGTCTACTGCTGTTGTCCCGATTCTAACTTCATAGTGCAGGTGAAAGCCTGTTGCCCTCCCCGTTCTTCCGAGAAAGGCGATGATTTCTCCTTTATTAACCTTTTTTCCCTCGTATGCGACCAACCTCGAACAGTGGGCGTACAGAGTTTGAAAGCCGTACTCATGCTGAATCTGAATCGTTCGGCCGTAGCCTCCTTTCATGCCGGCAAAAACAACCACACCGTCAGCGGTCGCCCTGATGGGAGCACCCGGCCACCAGCTGATATCTACTCCCTGATGCATGGCCCATTTTCCGGTGAAAGGCGAGCGCCGCATGCCAAATCCGGAGGTGATGAACCCGCCGCCGATAATCGGCCAATTATTTGGTATTTTTTGAATAATTTCTTCCCGCGCCTCCAGAAACTTTTTAAAGTTCTGGAGCACCCGTTCACTTGCGTATATATCCGCATTTATTCTTTTGACTGTTTCAATCTCCGATTCGTATCCCTGTTTTTCATTTTCGCCGATAATTTCGGAGAGGTTCTTGATTTCGGTTTCCGGGCCGCCCATACCAAAAATATTTTCCGATTGACTTGCCCCGAGCAGCTTAATAATATCTTTTATATTGTCTTTGTACTTGCCGACGGATTTGTCAAGCGAGGCGACTTCCTGTTTGAACATCTTCAGAGCGGTGATGTTACCCTGCTGGGAGGTCTTCAGATCATCCATTTCATTTTTTGTAAGGGTGTATCGTGATGTTGAAATGAAAAAGGTGATGATAACGCCAGCAAGGAGCAGAATAATGAACGAAATGGTGAATAGAGAGATCTGAAAGTTGAATATCTTTTTCTCCGAATGAGGGATGAGCATAACGGTAAGCTTTTCCCTGCCCTTATGAGAAAATCTTTTGTAAAAGTTGAAAATAATCCTTTTAAGGAAGATGAGGTGCGTGTTCAAATATGAGAAGAATCTTTTTTCAAGTTTTTTGTATTCGGACACGTATTACTCCATTTTATTAAGGAAGTGGCATAATAGTAACATACTGTTATAAAAAGTCAACAATTATATACACTTTCACCGCAAAGAATTAAAACGGCAGGGAGTCTGCGGATATGTATGAAAGCATTATACACTATTTTGATACCCACTGCCATCTTCTTCTCATGGAAGAGGCGGATATTCCCCTCGATACCGCAATATCTCATGCCTGTGAAAACGGTGTTGTTCGTTTTTTAGATATATCGGTCGGAATCGCTGATTTTTTTACGCGAAGGGACACAATTGAGGTGCTGAAAGACCGGTTTTCTGTTGATATGTACCTTACAGCCGGGATTCCTCCGTATTTCAGTGATAAACGGATGGATGGGGATATCGATATTCTAAAGAAGCAGGCGGAAGGCGGGAATGTTTCTGCCATCGGAGAGATCGGCCTCGATTATTTTCATAATTACGGAACCCATGTTGCCCAGATTGAGCTTTTTACCAGGCAGATCGGGCTTGCAAATCAATTGAACCTGCCTGTGGTTATACATACAAGAGATTCCGATAGAGACCTGATCCATACACTTAAGACCACCTGTGTCAGACAGACGGGTATAATTCACTGTTTTTCCTCCGGTCCTGAAACAGCAAAAAGGTTGCTCGATCTCGGTTTTTACCTGAGCTTTGCGGGTAACGTTACGTATAAAAAATCCGGACATATACGTGATGCACTGAAAATCGTGCCTGCAGATAGGTTTGTCATTGAGACCGATGCGCCTTACCTTTCCCCGCAGGGTTTCAGGGGCAGGCCGAATGAACCCGTGAATCTTGTGGAAACTGCACGTTTTATTGCAGGATGCAGAGGGGTGTCGGTTGAAGAGCTGGCACAACAGACCATGGAGAACGCCGTAAAGGTCCTGCGGTTATAGATGATCTGCCGTGGAGCGCTTTTTCATCCACGGATTTCCTCGAGGATTTCGGAAAGTCTATCGCCGCCGATGAGGTCGATCTGGCGTGGCATGGCAAACTCCAATGCCTCCGGTCGGAAGGAGGCAGGCGAAATACAGAAAGCCTTTCCGCAATGAAGGGTTTTTGCCTCTTCAAGAAGCGTCTTTACCGCATTGAGACCCAGGCCTACGGCGTCCCTGTAAATTTTAATATATGCGTAATGCCGTTTCACACTGCGTGCGATGGCTGCACGCGGTGCTCCGATTACCTTTGTTATACTCGATTTTACATGCTTTATATCCACCATGTCGTACCCGAGATGCTTCACGATGTCCAGGCAAATACCTTCGAATACCGGAAGAGGGCTGACAAGAAAATCTTTCATATTGTCATCGGCCCGAAGGTCCTGATATTTTTCGAGTTTTTTTGCAACATCTTTGAATGCGGCGTTGATTCTGTAAATTCCCTCCCACTGTTCTATAGCCTCTGCGAGCTTGCCCCGTGACTCGTACAGATGTGCGAGTGCATATTTGGCGGTCAGCAGGAGATTCTGGTCTTTTCCGGCCGCTGAAGACATCGCCTTTTTGAATTCATCCACGGCATTTTCAAACTCATCCATTTCCCTGTAGCAGACACCCTTCTGAAGGTATCCGCGAATTCTGAAATCCGGAGACCT
>Ga0315555_1000137_pt1 | contig 47052 bp, 39 predicted proteins | sample SalMarSW160380MG_FD_202113 | JGI IMG/M metagenome (GOLD analysis project Ga0315555, IMG submission 202113) | Salt marsh sediment microbial communities from the Plum Island Ecosystem LTER, Massachusetts, United States - Salt Marsh Sediment SW1603-80 ... | reverse complement strand
CGGTCATTTTCCCTCAGAGATTCGAGAGGACATATTGACGCTGATTTGCTGATCTTGAGCGATACGCGGCCGGTATTTTCCGCGGATCGTTCCCAAAGGTAAGAACCGGGGGATATCGATATTTTTTTATTGGAAGCGATGGGGCGTTTTCGTATTTTACCTGTGAAATGAGACGCGCGAAAGTCACATTGGCCCGAAAAAACCTGTTTATGGCAAATGACGCCTCGAAAAATAGGGCCTCTGATTTTCCACGGCTCACAGGCAACGGTAACGCTGTAAGTCGTTGTGGGACAATAGCCGACGCCCCCGTAGCTCATGTGGATAGAGCATCTGCCTTCTAAGCAGAGGGTAGCAGGTTCGAGTCCTGCCGGGGGTATTTAATTCCCCACCAGACAACAACTTCCAGCGATTGCTCCAAGATTGAACACGGGCCTTTTCAAGGAAAAGGGCCTCTGACTAGGAGAAGTCATGGAAGATCATCTCAAGCGACTCTACCATCTGGTCGATGGTTTTAAAGTGGGTTCAAACTGGAAGACATACGTCGATGCGTTTGTCTTCGGCTGCAAGATTAGGAACCTCGCACCTCGGACACTCAACGTCTACGCCGAAAGACTCGGCTATCTTGCGCGGTGGCTCGAAGAAAAGGGCATCGACATCGAGGACGTGACTAAGCGGGACATACAGGATTACCTGCTTACGCTCATCGGTACGGTTTCCGATGAGACTGTCAATGGTCGCATCCGCGTTTACCGTCGATTTTTCAACTACCTTGAAGAGGAAGGCTTGTGGGAAAAGCCGAACCCGACGCACAAGCTCAAGATGATAAAGGCCGAGAGGCGAATCAAACCAGTCCTCTCGCCGGAGCAGATTGGACAAGCTCTTCAGACGCTCAACAAGTCCACCTATGAGGGCTACCGGAATCTCACAATGGTGATGCTCTTCTGGGACGCTATGGTCCGAAAAGAAGAACTCATAACCCTGACGTTGGACCATGTTGACCTTCGGGCCGGGCTGATAAAGGTTTTCGGCAAGGGTAGAAAAGAGCGGCACGTTCCGATGGGAGCCAAGACTATCAAAACCCTTCATTTCTACCTCAATCGCTGGCGAAATGGAACTCAAGGCAATCTGGTATTCTGCCAGCGAAACGGTAAACCGATAACTTCACGCCACTGCCACAAGATAATTCAGGAAATCGGCCACAAGGCCGGAGTGACGCTGTACCCGCACCTGATTCGTCACAGCGCCGCTACCTACTTCATCCGACAGGGTGGATCGCCTGTAATATTGCAGAAGATCCTGGGGCACACTTCGCTGACAGTAACGCAGAACTACCTGCACATGAGCAACCAGGATATGGTGGATACTTATAGCCGGTTCAGTCCGAGTAATGCGATCAGCCTGTAAAACCGGGTGATTATACCTGACGTCAGGACCAAACATAGAGCAACCGGAGCCCTTCCGGGTTCCGGTTGCTCATTAACAATCATTCGTTGCCGTTAGTTTTAGTATCCCTTGGTGTTGGGATTCAATCGCTGACGTAGCGCCTCGATTGAATCAACCTTAACCTTCGGTCCTAATAACGGTTGATGAAATCTCTTAGGGGCCTCCTTGCCCTCAACATACGAATAGACATCAAGATGCCATCCGTTTTTCGACATATGAGGGAGGCTGTGTTTATTATCTGCCATGATATCCTCCGACGGGTAACGATTCATCCAACATCAACAGCGGCTTCCCGGGATTTTGCGTGCATACCTCCTTTCACCCGAATATTAGAAGTCGTCCTTTCTACTACCAATAGTCCCGAAGAAACTCGGGGCCAATCCTTGACCTATTGCTAGATCGTGCATTTGGCCGAGATGGTTAGCATTGGGCTGAGATACTCCACTTTCCCAACGGTGCACAGTTGATTGGGTTACACCCATATGTTTAGCGAAGTCACGTTGAGTGAATCCTAGCCCGCTCCTTATATGTTGAACACTCTTTGAATCAAAAGGCGACATTTGTACTCCTCTATGTGGTCTTCAAATGGAATATAGATGACTGAGAGTTTGCAGTCAAGTATTTTTTTGGCCACACCCCCGGTTGCGGTCTTACTGAACTGTAGTTATCGTTGTCGGCTGGCTTGTCGAGCTGTGAGATGACACACTAGGGCTATATACCATGCTGTTTTTCGCGTTGGCAGAGGTAGGAGATAATTGTTCTTGCTCCATAAGTCCATATAACTCAACCACTTTCTCCGAGATTTGCTGATCGTTAGTTATTTTACCCCAGTCTGCTCGGATATTCGAAATCCCAATTTCCGCCAGAGTTTCCAGCGCCACCTGAGACGCCCCGTAGTATATCCAACCTGGTCTTGTGGTGAGCTTCTGGTCTTTAATGATGAGGCGAAGTGGTTTCTCGAGAGCTACCATGAGTTGGGTTTTCCGATGATCAAAGTGATCGTGTTGCATGGCACTCTCCACCCGCTGTACTAGCTCTCCGACCTGTTGGTCTCCGGTATATGGGTACGACATTCGATCTGGGAAGGTGTTTCGCGATAAACACCCGATGACGGCTGCATCTTTGAGAGCATTCAGCCGGTCGGCAATGTGGGGCTGTTTCGCTGCTTGAAGAATACGGCCAAAGTGAAAGGTCAATAAATGGAGTGCCGTGCGATACAGGATGTCAGGTATGTCATTCGCAACTACTCGTTGTAGATCAACCTTCTGGTGAAGATAGAGTCCTTCAACGTAACGGTTTGCAATCCAAGGCCAAGTGTCTGGATAGAAAAACGGTTTATGTAGCGTGTGTTGCAGTGTAGATATTCTTACAATATGTTCTTCCAGAGGTACTGACCGTGTGCCTTTCTTACGGCAGGCGGTATCACCAATGAAAAGCACCCTCTCAATATCGAGATCACTCGGCGTTTTGAGTCGGAGAGCGGAGCCCGAGAGAATGATTGCCGCTACATTGTCATCTTCTGCGGCGCGGTCAACATAATCTTCGAGTAGCCGCCTATGTACAGGCGCGAGGCTGAGCTTTGACGTCTTTTCCTCTATAGGAGAAGCCGACGGGGGTGGAACAAGAACTGTCGGATCAGACGCTTCACAGGAATCTTGAATAAACAAGCGTGATAATTGAAGCATAGGATTGTGGAGTTGGCGGTCGCAATATAGGCGGAGATTTTTTCCCCAATGCTCTTCCCAAATGTATGGTGAGACCATATGGTCGACGTGCCAAACAGTACCAGCCCTGAGTGAACGGAAGCCGAGAACGCCCAGCAAGCGCCGCATCAGCTCAGTGTCTTCTAGACCCCAGCCTTCAAACCGTTCGTCAAAGCCTCCTACTTCGTGAAACGTCGCTGTGGGCACGAGACCAAAGCAACCAATATAAGTTCGGTGGTACTGAGTTTCCTTGAAGCCGTTTGTGTGGCCGGAGGCTGGTGCACGTGAGTCGTTAGCCAATGCATCAAGCTCATTCCATCGGCTACCATTAACAAGCTGTCCTATCATGTGGCGGTCGAGATTCATAGGCAAGAAGCGGCGACGGGCACCACAACAGAAGTACCCTTGAGCAGCCCGCTCGAGCGTTAGTGCTATGGTTTTTGGATGCGGGATTACATCGTCATCACAAAAAAGGATGAAATCAGAGGTTACCGAGGCAGCCCCGACATTTCTTGCTTTTGCGCGACTAGCTTGGTCAACCTCTGTATACTGCGCACCATATGTTGGACACAGAGTTTCTTGGAGCCACCTCTGGTTTGCCAGGTCGGTATCTCCGTTGTTGACGATTATTAGACGGCCTGGCTGTTCGGTGGCGTGGCGAAATGCAGTCAACACATTGGTTAGGCTTTGGGATTTCGTGGTCCGGTTTTGGTGCGTGGGAATGATGACATCATAGCTCATTTGATAATCCTCCATTGCTAATATTGAAAATTAACCTATTTGAGTTGGGTGGGCAAGATTTTTCAACGAGCAAAAAAAGAGAAACGGAGAGGGGGTTAACCCTCTCCGTCCCGGTCGGTGTCGACCTCCTCGACAACGACCTCATCGTTTACGGCTTCTTTCGGCTGCCGCTTCTGTCCGCCACCGAGCATAATCAGGTTGGCTACGACAATCTCGTAGCTCCTGTTTCGGTTTCCGTCTTTGCCGGTCCACTGCCTTGATTGCAGCCGACCGTCGATGAAAACCCGGTCGCCTTTCTTGAGATACTTGTCGGCGACCTCGCCGAGACTGCCGAGCGCGACGCACTCGTGGAAGTCAGCTTTTTGGCTGTCCTTTCCACGACTGGACGATTTCGGAGCCCAGTTTGTCGCAAGGCAGAACCGGGTCCATGTGTGGCCGGTTTTCGCTGTTTTGGATGTCGGGTCAGCAACCAGGTGCCCGATCATCTCGACTTTATTAAAGGTCATATGTTTTGACCTTTCACCAGCGATAAGTTGATAATCGCGAAGCGACGCACGCTGGCTTGTCACTCCATGCACCTGATGAAGCATAGAGGGTAGGAGTAGCGAAAAAGCCCGGCTCGACACTGAAGCCCGGAGGGCCTCCGAGCCAGCTTTTGAGCCAAGCCGACCTGAACTGTGGGCAGGTTTTGTAGCTGTCCATCAGTGCGGTCGAGCGCCGTTCGTCAAGGTGGAGCCACGACCTACCTTGGACGGATACTGAGTCTCTATGATACCCTGACCAGCACTACTGACAAGGCAGAGCTGCCTGCTTTTGCGAGTTGAAAGTGGGTGGGACCAAGAAAAAGACCTGTCTCAGGGCTATTCAGTAAGAGACTCTCGTTCTGCAGACTTCCTTTCGCGTTGCTTAACTACGAAAGACCGTTCCAGCAGACGCTAGGTAGGTTCAAAGGTCCTTTCGTATATCTTCCGAGCTTTCGAGGGATGACTCACCACATCCTCCACCATCTGCAACATCCCGGCAATACGCACGACATTCTCAGCGTACTGAGAGCCTAGGCTGACGACCACATTGTGCTTGTCGTAGTCTCCTGGCATCGTAAAATCCATTGCAAGTGACCAAGCGTGTCCCACGCTCACCCAATTAACCCGTTCAGCGAACGATAGTATATCATCGAGCATCAGATGCTCGAGACGCGCATCGAAGTTCTTCCTTTCCAGCAGTTTTAGACGCTGACGCAGGTCATGAACTCTGGCGCGGAGAAGCTCCCTGGTATCGACGAGGCCTTCGTGCAAGCCCTGCTCGATTAGGGAAGTGGCTACCGACTCGATCAGATGGTGAACCTCTGATCGTGACAAACTAGTATGTCTAAGCTTACCCACGACACCAACTTCCTGCACATAATCGCAAGTCCACCGATGCATCCGATTGCTCAAGTTGTGAAATGTTCCGGGTTCCATTGTCGAGAATAGCCTTACCAACTCGAAGAGACCAGAGGCTATGATACCGTACAGAACCGCTTTAACAGCTTCCGAGAGCACTGGCGAAAACGGGCGAGAGGAATCCGCAGCAGGAAACGCCTTCCCGAGGAAACGTTCTAGCCTCTTGGCAAGTTGTTCCGTTATGAGTTCATTAGTCAGCCTTTTGGAAGCAGACAGCTTGATTGATGCAAGTATTGCCTCAATGCCTATTTGTAGTGCCCACCTTAGCCTCTTTCCACGAAGACCTTTCATGATGATTCTTGCGCAAATATCCTGCTTCATTCGTAGTACATCAAGAAGCCCAACTGTGTCACTCTTGCTTCGCCTACCAACAGTAATGCGGTCGCCATGCGATGACGTCGAAAATGGCTCTTTGATGGTCACCTGCACGGTACGCTTGGAGTTGTACAGCGAGATGATTGCATCGATGATTTCTATGCTTTCGACTACGCTTTTCAAGCCCTTCTTCTTCTCTTGCTCTTGGAGAAGCTCATACTTCATTTCAATTATCTTGTCAATCAATCTCGTTCGCTGTTGCCAAAGAGTCTTCGCATGATCCCGACTAAGGATGGTTCGAATGGCCCTCGCCATATTTGACGAAGGCATGGGCTTCTTGAGCACAAGCAGACCTGCCAACTCAAGATCCAGTTGCTTTACCTGTTCATCCAACCTCGCTACATCATCAACGATGTCTGCATCTCTTTGGGAAGCACGTCTTTCAACCACTCTGCAATTCCTTTCGTCGACTTGAACGCAACGGTAACTCAAGGATACCCTCCCTCCGCTTTAGGACAGACCTGAATGCTGAACCGGGAAAACCGGACAACCTTCTATATCCCTCAGTTATCAGCATCCGGCGGCCCAGTTCCTTCTGCACCTTCCGTGCCTGAGTTGCCCCTTACTGTTCGCCCAAGCTCAACTTCAAGACGCTGCTTCTCCTTGGACAGTTCTGCCTTGACTTTTGCGGCGCGGCCAAATACAAGGGCAAAGAAGAGAATGATGGCAATCGCCAATATGGCAAAAATGGTAACCAACTGGCCCCCTGTAAGCACAGTGACACCGAATGCGACAGCAGCCACGAGGGCCGCCAGAAGGGTAAAACCCCCAGAAGCCATAGCAGCATAAGTTGCGTGCATACCTTTTCCTAGACCTCTGTCGGCTAACGTATACTCAAGCTCGAGTTCCTTCAGCCTTTCCGACTTAACTGGCGGGTAGGCACTCTCATCCCTAATGTTAGGCTGGAGGAATTCCAGACCACAATCCTTGTTATGGCAGCGTGTTACGCCTTCCGTGAGTTCATGCCGACAGTTTGGACAGTACTTCATATGTGACACTCCATTGTATCTGACCTCACCACCAAAGAGTTAGCTGAAACGCCGTACATTGAAATCGCCTTTATGTTCACTGAAACCGATCCTCATCGGATTCGATTTCCTCATCTTGCGAAGCTGGGGAAGCTAGTAGCTTCGAAGTGATTCGCTCACGTTCTTTCTCGGCCTCAATTGCCGTCATGTGGTAGGGTGAGAGTTTGTTGACCTGCTCGGCAAACTGTTCAACCTCACCTTTCAACCTGTGGTACTCTTCTACATAGTTCGACTTCATCGTCACCACCGGCTCTTTAGGTAACTTCACCATGCATACCTGTTGCGGTAAGTTCTTCATCCGGGCGACAAGCTCATGTATCTGTTCGTCCAAAGGCATGTACTGGATATTGGACACATACCATTTAAGCTGCTGTTCAATGAAGGGAACAACTGTTTCCGTGTACGCGTAACCTGACGATCGGCCACGCTGATCACTCTTGGAGGTTTGCTCAGAGTGAGAGGACATAAAGCTACGGATTTCCTCGGACATAAACATGGAATCGACAGGGATCGTCGTTTGTCCGGATTGAATGACGTGGCCGCTCTGACTGCTTGTGGCGGATTGTTCGCTGTCGCTGTATGTTTCGCTGCGAATGGCGCGGGTCGTTTCGTGTATGTCAATGTAGGGTGACTTTTGCACTCGCTTTTTCTTCATCGGGTCAAGACCACCTTTGCTATGGTACGTGAACATTTCTCTGGCCATAATCTCGGCGTCTTCGTAAAGCAAACCACCATAGATGATTTTGATTTTAGCATGCTGCATTACTGCAGCGCGCACCTTCTTATTCTCTTCTTCTACCTGTGCCAGAGAATGATGCGCAAGCAGCAAGTGAAGCTGAAACTTGGGGCCTTGGTCTAAGATATCGCCAATGTCCTGGGTGACGTAGTTTTCAAACTCATCTATTGTCAGGTAAAACGGTCTTGAGTGCTCCGGTCTCGTTTTTGCAGCCAAGAACAATTCATTGACTAGTAATGTGCCGAGTAGCCGCGTGATATCCTTGTGCTGTTTTTCTGAGCTTAGATTGACCAACAGGATTTTTCCGTTGTCCATAATGTCTCGTAGGTCAATGACTCTTTTCTGCCGGCCAAAGATTAGCTCCATACGTTCAGATGTGACGAAATTCCGGAGCATGTTCACCGAACTAAGAAGCTCCTCATACTGGGTGCGCTTCGTCTGTTTTTCATACCACGACCAGTCGTGTTCAATGAGGTCGATGCCGGTATCTCGCACGATTGCCTCGGCTGCAGGGTTGTCTCTTGCTCCTCGATCAATCAGGTGTCTGGTCTCCATGAGTGTCAAATTCTTTTGGATAAGCGGGGTAAAGATGTTCTGCAACCACGTCTTTGCAGTGGGCATATCGTCAAAGTTATCCTTGCCGCGCGCTTTTATCGTGGCATACATACGAGACAGAACGAGCGTCGTCAGATCGTGGCCAGGAAGCCGCTGCATAGTATTGAATCCTACGATATGCTGCTCATCTCCTGGGTCAAAGAGGATTATCCTATCGAGGATTTCAGGGTGGCGGGCGGATAGATAAGAACAATCAGCTACAAGGTCGTCGTATAGATAACCATGCGGGTCTATGAGCGCACAGCCGACGCCCTGCAGTATGAACTGACGATAAATGTTCTGTAGCTGCTTACTCTTGCCCTCGCGGGTGGCACCCATGATGTGGAATGAGTTTTCAAGGTCTTTTCCTTCGAGGTAGAACGGCTCTCCTGATTGATAACCGAGTAGAATCTTCGGGGCTTTCGTGCGTCGGTGTGGGGGTTTCAGGAGTTCCGTTATCTGATCGAGTTTTTTCTGACGCTCAGTCACTTTCGAAACCCTTCTCAAAGTCGTCAAGCTCGTTTATGAAAGCCTGGTCGAGCTTTCTTAATGATTCCTTCTTTGCAGCATGTGACAGATTAGGATTCTTATCAACGTCAAGACAATCTCCTGCGTGTTGGTCAATCATATGCTTTAGTTCTTGAAAGCGTGTTGCACGCAGTTCTTTTCGACCTTCGCTGTAAATCTTGTGCTTCATATTCTTGATTCGGACATCTTCTTGCCACTTCCGCACAAGTTTAGCGAGCCGTTCGTCTTCTTCCAGTTTCTCTCGAGATTTCGTAGACCGTCCGCTTGTCGGTGTTTTGGCCTCGGCTTCGGCAGTGTCTCTTTTGAGCTCTGCGACCTTCTTCCCATGGCTTAGGTCGTCAATCTCGTCCTTTCGCTCAAGGCGCCTAGGCTGAGTCTTCAGTGAATGTGTCGCATCTCCGTGTTTCTCCACCTTACCAAGCAGTTTCGTCTCTGCATCTATTACTTCACCGACAGCTTCCTGTTCCTTGACCTTTTGTTGCAAGAGTTTTATCTTGCTGCCGAGCCAGATACGATTGAGCCAATTCCTTGCTCCATAAACGATGACAGATTCATCGTCTGTACGCGCCACTAAATCCGTTGTCGTGCGTGCGACACTGGGGTCAGGCAGAGTATCGACCTCTATTGTAGAATCTTCCATAGGAGTAACCCCTATCTTTACCTTCTGGATCGACTTCCTCCGCTGTAAGAAATACAGAAGCACCACCAAACCGATGACTACGACTCCTACAATAATAAGTAGCAAGTAAAACTGACTCTGGTTATCCATGTAAATCACCTTCTTCCCACAATGATTGTAACTCTAAACGATCCGGTATTCTCTTGCCAAGCACCTTTCAGCCAAAGCTGATTGATGCCCATGAGTATTTCACCGTCGTACTTAGCCTTGTATTCCTTGGACTTCCCAATATAAAATGCATTGCCCGTCCCAACCTTCCCCATTAAGCTATTAAGAGGCTTGTTGGGTAGGATGTAATTAGCTGGGGAATACCCACGTAGGCGTTCATCCTGGGGAAATCGTTCTGGTGTCATATATTCCCCAGGCCCTATATACTGCCGAAGACCATTTGGCCCAGTCGATGGGTGTTTCATGACACCCTTTTTGTTGGAAGGAAAAGGAGCCCCCACAGCGCCCATAGCGGTAAAAGAAACCATATCACCTTTTCTGAGAAATATACCTGTCTCTGTCCAATACGGGTGAGAACCTTGAACCTCTATCTGGTGCTGTTCCTGAGTAGGTGTGTTAGCGCCAACCTGTTTTGGTGTGGCGCCAACTGACGCAACGGCATGTAGAACGTTCTTTTCATGCAAAACTCTCAGGACAATACCACAGACGCCCACTGTCAACGAAACGGTACCAATGATAAAGAGAAGTGCCATACCAGCCCGGTACAGTCGGCGTACTGGGCTAAGGTCTGATGATATGACCTCAGCAATGGGAATGACGATAAACAGCTCAAAAGCACGAACGAACAACCTACCTACGGTGGGCAAAACGCAAACAGTCTTTGTTATCACTTGCACGAATGGTCTGACAACGAAAGCATAGCTGAACTTGGAATAGACGGCCAAAACCGCTAAAATAAAAGGTAGGACATAGATGTCATTGAGCTTACCGACAAGCCAGACAGCAACGCATACCACGCCAAAGAGGACTGCACTAAGAAGTGTCAGGATAATGTAAAGAATGCCAAGAATGAGCGTACCGAGGATCCCGGAATCGTCGACAGCCCGCTCCATCTGTTGAAGAAAAAGAGCACGACTATCCCACCATAGATCTGCCCTGCTCATGAGAAACTGGGATATCTCGTAATTGTACTTAACCAGCAAAAAAGAAAGGATGCCAACGAGTACAATCCTGCCGAGAATGTCTGAATTCCTGTCTGTACTATCCACAGCGACAGCCTTGACAGAGTATTGAGAGTATGATAGACTCACGGGTCCTTTCCTTTGAAGTCAGTAGGACCGACTTCAGCGCGAGCGCTGGAGCCAATATCGCACCTGACAACAAAGGAGGTAGGCTATGGGTGGTAAGAGAGTGCCTGCACATAAACGCGCCACAATTCAGTGGCAAGTGATGGCTGAGGAAGAGCACCGAGATGACACCAAAATGCTCAAAGGCTATAATGAATGGCTGGAAAGCGAGGGAGTCGACAACGAGTCGCGTGAAGCGATGATTGAATGGGTGAAAAGAATCATCGAAGATCGATTGCAGGCAAGAATCGACACCAAGAAGGCAATGGAGCAAACTATGTCGGTGGTCAACTCCAAATCTGACTCTCAGTAATTCCAAAAGCATCACCCTTTCCCCAAGAACCCAGCATGAACCTGGGTTCTTTTCTTCCATGAAAGAAACAAAATCCAAATCGAGTTGTCAATGTGCTATCCTGTTTACGGAGAATCCCGGACCCGCCATTCCACGCCAGTTTGGCCTCTCATAGAGGCGAAGACCTCACCGACCAGGTCGATTCACCGCCTTGTGAATCGACCCTGCTCTCACAGAGCGCTTGGCTCACAACGGAGAAGGTGAAATAGACGGAGCCGAGACTCACTTCGAGTGATTCCCGTCACTCGATCAGACTCTTTGGACCGTGCTCCGGATTAGGTGTTAGCCAGATACGCTCGAAAGCGGTCTCCGGTCGATCCAGTTCAAAGCTCTCAAGGGAAACAAACCAGAAGAGCGTGGATGTTGCGAACTGTTTCCCAAAAGACGGAAACGCGCTTAGGATATTTGCGATTCTCCCTCCTGATGTGAGTTCTCCGGCCGGTGCTCCCGGAGCAATAAACAGAACCCTGAAGGACTTAATTGGTTCCGCCCCGGATGCGTCAATGTCTTCGGTTCGGCCATCGCTGTACACTTCCAAGCCTACGATGGACCCGTTGGGAAGTCTGCGATATCGGTAGCGGGTGCTGTGCCTTTTCGCTTTCCGATAGAGCATGTACCCGAAGACCTTCTTTCGAATATCCGAACGGTTGCCTGACCTGACGATTGGCATGGTTCCTCGGTCAAGCTCCAGAAAGTAGTGGGCTTTGCCCTTACCGACCACGTCAAGGCCGAAAAACGCATCCGGGAATACCGAGAATCTTCGCTCCTCACCGTCAAGGTCTTCGCCGGTTATCCAGTCCTGCAGCCTGATGCCCTGCTCCCAGAAGAGCAGGCGTATGTTTCCTTCGCTTTCGCGACAGGCGAGTTCGATTACAACCCGGAATCGTGCCACTTCCAGAGCGTGCTGGATGAACCGTTCTCCAACGTCATCGCTTGCTACGATGTCCCGTACCTCAGAAACGGGGATCCCAATCGACTCGGAAAGCACCTGTGCGCTCTTCGATCCCAGACCGTAGGCTGTGCGCGCCCCGCCGAATCCGCGACCTATCGGTCGCGGCATTGCCTGACGTGGCTTCAGGTACTTTCCCTGGCTGAGCTGCCTGAGGCGCTTGTACAGCGCCTTCATACCAAAGCCATACTTCCGGGGTCTCGCTTTACCGTCTGTGCTTGTGCCGATCTCTGACTCCTTGCCCTGCTCGCGAATCAGATGCCACAGCAGTTCGGTATCAAGGAACCGGTGCTCGTACACGAGGCGCAGGATATCCCGATCTCTGTCGCCGATTCTGAGGATTCCAGGAGCCTTCGGCTCCTTGGGCTGGGTTTTTCTTTTCCGAGTGGGTTTTTCCATAATTCTTATACTTATCCCGCTCTTGCGGGTCTCCTTGTCCACGCCCCCCTTTTGTCGGAGGCCGAAAGCTCCGTCAAATGACGGAGCGACCGCCCCGCGTAGTCAAGCCGAAGGCGCAGACTGCGCGGCTGGCGGTTCGAGGCGCCCGACTACGCCCGCTTCGCCGAGCCCTTCCATATACCGTAAGATAGGGGGCGAGGCCAAGGAGCGCGAACCCTCGCCGGGTTCGCGGGACGCCGCCGCGCCTGCCCGGGTCCCTGGCCTGCTTCGCTGCTCATCACTTCGCCGCCCGGTTACTGACACACGCAAGAAGCAGGACAGGCAGGCAGTCGCGGGAAGGGGGCGTAGTCGGGTGGTAAGGTGAGTCGCGATTTCCCTATACTACAGTCACTTACGTGGCTGGAAAAGTAGAATTGATTCTATATCAATTCTACTTTTATAATCGGCTTCTTGCCGATTATCCATAGGGATCGAGAACACCGAAACCGACCGACAAAAGGGGGGCGTCTTCTCTTCTCCGAAGACTGTCCGGTGGACAGTCGCTCCTGATTCTTCCATGTGCGCCGGACGTTAGGACGTTCGGCGTTTTCGGCAGTAGTAACATATACTGCCGATCTGAATCTTGCGCTTGCATATCCTGCAACCGCCGCCGCGTTTGGACTCGTAACGGTTCGTTCGACCGAAGGGTCTTCTAGCTACGTTGATGGAACGGGGCATGTGAGTTTCGCTGTGTTTGTTGTTTCTCCAGTTTAAGGTATGCTAATCCGCAACCAATTGCGTCAAAGGCATTTAACCAGAACCGCTCCTGCGTGACGTTTCGACCTTTCAGATAGATTCGCGTTTCGGGGTACTTGAACGCCACACAGCGGGCCAGCTCTCGCTTCTTGAGGTTGCCGTTTCCCGACACTACCTTCCTGACCGTGCGGGGATCATAGGAGAATGTCCGCACATTGTGGCGGTGGGCGACCGACTCGATCCTGTAAATCGCTCTGACCAGTCGGTAGTTCTGGCGTATCTGCGAAAACGCGTTCTTCTCGTACGCGAGGTCATATGGGCGTTTCTCGCTTATCAGGCGTTCCACGATTGCCCCCACGTGTCGCAGAATAATCGGCAGACTCCCTTGTCGAATCGACCTGACGCCGAAGTCGACAAGTTCGGAACCGTCAAAGCACGCAAAGCCCATCTCCCTGGTGCCGGGATCGATGGCGAGTATGCTATTGTTTTTTTCCGCCATATTTTCGCACGAGGTAAACGAACAATGCGGGACGGGAACGCTTGATCCTGTGATCGGGCACCGTCTGTGTTTCGGCGAAGGCCCGGCGGACGACCCGCTCGCCGAATTTGTCGAGGAAAAAACGGTACATGGGCAGGTGCCCTTCGTCCGTGAAGGCGCGGGCGATCTCCTCGGGTAGATTGCTGTCGGTTGATCGCGGTTCTCTCCGAACCGCAACGGTAGATGTGTTAGTCATAGGCTGGTTTTATGTTAGTTTTTCTTTTCGCGGCGTCGACGCCGGAGCGAACCTCGTTAAAGAGGTCGAGAAAGAGCACTTCGACCGGGCACCCGATGGCGCAACTCAATTTGAACGCGTTTTTCAGGGTGGGGACCTTTCGACCTTTTTCCCAATGTGCGATGTGGGCCGCTTCCGGGTACCCGATCAGGGTGGCGATGTCCCGCAAGCGGAGGTTCCGCTTGTGGCGGTACCTCCTGAGTTGGTTCGGTGGAACTGGCTCGTGCTCGCGAGACATAGTGTTTGTTTTGGTGTTTGTTTGAATATTAGTTTTTGCTTTTTTAGCATAAGGCGCGCGTAGCCATCGCGCAATTGCCGAGGCCGGACAGTGGATGTGTATAACCCCCGTGTCAGGCCCATGTGGAAGTTGGGGCTGGAGAAACCGAAGGAAAACCGAAGATTCAAGTCAAAAAACTATCTTCCCGAAGTCCCGAATTCGGTCAAGTCAAGCGCGAATGTCATACGCCCACGCTGTCTTTGCATTTTACCGAACCTCGCCTCGCGGTGCAAGGGTACGACTGTCCACAGACTGCCCACAGTCACCCTGCATCGGTCATTTCGTGACTGGCTGAAGCTGCAGGATATGCAAACCTTCGGTTCCGTGGGCGACATAAATGTATTGATCGTCCGCGAACACCCCTTGTGCACCCCATGACATCGGGTAGCGTCCGACAGTGACCGGTTGGTTCGGCGTTGAAATATCCACCACCTCCAGACCGAAATCACGCTCGACCAGATAAGCGTAATCCCCGGCCGCGTACATGCCGAAGACGATGTATTTCGTCGGAAGATAAGAGAAGACGCGCACCGGGTAGGCGGGGTTGGAAATGTCGAGCACATCGAGCGCGTAGCTATCCCCGTATGCGGCAAGCAGCGACGCCCCCGAAGCGAACACGGCGCCGTAGTGATTCTGTCGGTACGTCGTCCGTGACGGGTCCGCGGGATCGGATACGTCGATGACGTGAAAACCGCCGTTACCCGTCGCCGCATAAGCGTACGAACCCAGCACGGCCACGTCGTTGCACCTTCCGGGCAGTTCGTACTTGCTCACGAACTGAGGGCTCGACGGATTCGAAATATCGACGATCTGCACGCTTCCGTTGGTATCCACGGTGAATCCCTGAACCGCAAGGTAAACGTAGTCGCCGGAGACAGCGAAGTTCCAAGAGATTCCCGGCGTGGGATAAGCGCCGACGCGCACCGGATTGTTGGGATTAGACACGTTGACGATCATTAGCGAGTCGGCGCTGGAAACGTAGGCGTAGTCTCCCGCCAACTCGATATCGAAACTCGCTCCGGAATTGAAGTAATCACCGCTCAACACCGGAGAGTTTGGATTCGAAACGTCGATCACCCGAACGCCTACGCCGCTTAGATAGGCATAGTTGCCAGAAACGACCACGTCTCCTCCGGCCTGCCATTCGTACCTCCCGACGAGAACGATGTCGTGTATCGACGTGAAGTGCCAGAGCGGTCCTTCTGTCACGTGTTGCTGATCGTCTTCGGCAACCACCTTCCAGTAGTAAACGGTGCCGTACGCGAGCTCGCCCGGGTCGTACCGAAGCTCCGTTTGGCCCGAAACGGCGAGCGGAGGACTCGGATTGGTGCCGAAGTAAACGTCGTAGGTCATCGGATCCCCGTCAGGATCGGAGCACGTCCAGGTACATGCGGTGAAAAGCTCCTGGCCGATGGCCTGGTCGGGGGGTGAGGGATTCGAGGGAGTCAGGGGTGCGCGGTTCGCTGCGGTCGAGAAACTCCACAGCGGGCCAGCGGTCTGCTTCCCGTCGTCATCCTTGGCGAGTACCTTCCAGTAGTACGTGGTACCCCCTTGCAGACGATACTGCGGGTTGTACGTGGTGTCCGTCTGGCCGGAACTGACCTTAGGCGGATTCGTGCCCGTGCCGAAATAAACGTCGAACCACAGTGGGTCGCCGTCAGGGTCCACGCAGTGCCAGTACAAAGTTATTATCGTATGCTGGTCGACTGCCCCATCGGATGGTGAAGAATTTGCCGGGCTGCCCGGCGGTCTGTTTCCGTCGGAATCCGTCCCTTTGTCGCCTCCGCAGGCAAGCAAGGCAAGGCATGCGAGCATCACCGATAGAACTTCCGTGAACTTCATCTGCTTCTCCATTTCCACTAATACTTGCGTTTTTTCAGTGCGGTCATGCCGCTTATCGCGACAGTCTCCGCATTACCTTCACATAGTTACGCCGCACGTCGGCAAAGCTTTCCGTGCCATACAGGTCGAGGGTCGTCTTAACCGAAGCGTGCCCGAGAATCTTCTTGAGCGACTCGACGCTTGCCCCCTGTTCCTTCCACAGCCGAGCGAAAGTGTGGCGAAGCAAATGACAGGTCAGGTATCTCTGTCCGGGATTGGGATTGTCCACGCCTGCCCGTTGCCCGGCGGAAGCTACGATGCGATTCACCTGCCGCACGCTTAAACGAGCACCATTGCGACCTGCAAACACGGGGCCGGATTTTCGACTCGCAATCAGCTCCTTCAGGCGATTCATCAGGTCGGTGGTCATCGGAACGACGCGAGACTTACCGCCTTTCCCTCGTCGGATAACCAACTGACAGTCTGTCCAGCGAATGTCCTGAATCTCCAAACGTGCAACCTCAGCCCGTCTCATACCGGTTCCCGCCAGTGCCTGCACCAACACTCGATCTCGCAGGGTGTATCCGGCTTCAATGATCCGCTTGAGCTGCGCATTTGTAAGATGGTATTCGGAGTTTGGGCTTCGGTGTCGGTGTGGTCGCCCGGGTTTTGGGACTCGCTGTTTGCCGGTGAGTGCACGAAAGGCATCAAAAAGACGGCTCCATCCTGTAGATGAGCCGCTTCTGCGTCCCCTTGTAACAGAAACGGGACATTCATCTAGCATAAGGATGACCCGATAACAGGTGATGAACTTGGCTGTAGTAAGCAAGATAATAGGGGATTAGCATGGACATTGAGAGAACCGAAGCTGGCATACACTTGCCGGACGTTTCGATTAATGGTAGGATTGGTCAGGAATGGACAATTGGGGATAATCTCAAGAAAGAGAGGAAGTTATGCGTAGCTAGAAATGTCCCGGTACTGTTAAACTAGGACATTCGAGTCCTCCTGTCAAGACGTTTTTTCGACTATTAAATGCAGTCGTTGACGTTACGTGGAAAGCGGTGGCCACTTCGCGTGGCCTTCGCAGGCCATAGAGCAAGCGTGGAAACCGGACTACACTGGTGAGTATGCCACTTACCCAACGTCACGTCGATGAACTGAAAGCGATATACCGCGCTCGAACCGGAGCCGTGCTCTCGGACGCTGAGGCATGGAACATGGCTTCTAACCTGCTAGAATACGTGCGGCTTCTCCGGGAGATTGCTGGAGAATCAGCCAACTCGTCGAATAGCGAATCACTGAGCAGTGGAGAAGACTGATGGCACGATAAACAGGTTTCGATAACTCTTCATCATCTATGAAACATCTCACCATTTACGCTCGAAAATCAACCGAGTCGGAAGACCGGCAGGTGCTTTCGATTGACTCGCAGATTAAGGAACTACAATCATACGCCCGGTCCCGCAATTGGCGTGTGGAAGAGGTACTCTCAGAGAGTAAATCCGCGAAATCGCCCGGGCGGCCCGTGTTCGGCAAGCTCATGGAATCCGTCCAGAACGGCCGGATCGACGCTATTCTGTGCTGGAAGCTCGACCGTCTGGCCAGGAATCCCGTGGACGGCGGAGCGATCATCTGGGCTCTAGAAGAGAACAAGCTGCAGGCCATTCTCACGCCGCAGCGGGAGTTCTCTAATACAGGCAACGACAAGTTTTGGCTCCAGCTTGAGTTCGGCATGGCCAAGAAGTACATCGACGATCTGTCGGATAACGTCAAACGCGGCTTGAGGGCAAAACTCGAAAAGGGCTGGTGCCCGCACATCGCTCCGATCGGGTATCTGAATGATCGGGTAAACAGAACGATCATCAAGGATCGCGAACGGTTTACCATTATCCGTCGCATGTGGGAGTTCATGGTGACCGGCAAGTACTCGGTGACAGAGATACATCGACGAGCGACCGAAGATTGGGGTTTAAGAAGGCGAGTCAAACCGGACGGCGACGGCAAAGAACTGGCTCTTTCCGCCGTGTACCAGCTATTCCGCAATCCGTTCTATTACGGCGCGATTCGCTACAACGGACGCCACTACGACGGTGCACACTCACCAATGATTTCCAGGGCGCAGTTTGACATCGTGCAGCGCCTGCTTGACGATAGACACTTGGCCAAGCCCCACAAACTGAAGTTTACGTACACCGGCCTGATTCGCTGTGGTCAGTGCGGCGCTGCCGTTACCGCGGAGCATCACTGCAACCGGTACGGGTACCACTACACGTACTACCACTGTACCCATCACCGGCGGCCGTATGACTGTAGGCAAAAGGCAGTGGAGGAGAAGACGCTCGAATCGCAACTGGGAGCATTTGTCGGTTCCGTGGTGTTACCCCGTGCGTTTCTCGCGTGGGCGCTCGAAGTCCACGACGAAATCGAGGAGGAAGATCGCAGCCGTGCCGCGACCGACGTCGCCGCGCTCAAACGAAAAAGGAATATAATGGAAAACCAGCTCTCCGAGCTCCTCACGTTGCGGTTGCAGAAGCTGATCGACGATCAAGAGTATACGCAGCGAAAACAGGAACTGTCGGACAGGATCGCAAAACTGGACAACCTCGTGAATCCATCCGAACGCCCGGCCGTTACGACTAAGGATCGCCTGGCCGAAATCTTCAATGTTTCAGTCAACGTTCCTAGGAGCTTCCCGTCGGCTGTCCCGGATCGCAAACGGCGGCTCATACGCTCGGTATGTTCGAACCTCGCTCTGTATGACAAACGGGTGCTAATCACAGCGAAAGAACCGTTCCGACTCATTCAGTCGGCGGTGAAACAGGCGAAACAGCAAAACGCTGTGTTCGAACCTCGATTCTTTCGCAAACTACAGCCGAAGGAAAGTGCTTCGGATCCCGCGTTTCTTCTTAACTGGGGCTTGGTGAAGAACGTTCGAACCTTTCTACTACAAAACCCCGATTTTAGGGCATAAATACGCCAATTGTTGTGGAGTATACTGGAAAAAAGAAGGGTTGTAAAGGATGCTGCGGGATTATATAGTCTGCAGAGCATCAGCAGCAGCCATGGTGAGCGTATGCCTTTGTTCCGAACGGGTTCAATGCAGGATCTTCTCACAAAAATCCGTCATACCTATCTTGTATGGCAGCGTGTCACACGGACCCTTGACAGAGTACTTCTCGCGAGGTCTACGAACAACACTAATCCACTTAGTGGTCCGTTCATCATGATCAACGATGGCATTGTACTCATCGACCGTGATACCCGCAACACCATCATCTCGACAAACTAGCAGAATGATTGTATCTTGATAGCGGCTGCAAAGCCCCTTAATTTCGGTGTTATGTCGTACTTCAAATGAGAAGTGCCAGGGGGACATGCGCTTCGTAGAATACTTAATGTACACCGCAACCTTGTTATCGATCACGTAGGACGCGTTGTCCGTGGAGGGGTGTTGCCTAACCTCAAAGGTCTTCTCACTGTAGTGAAATAGCATTGCGAATACAACGCCATGATAGAACTGGAACTCCTTAATCATCTCCGTACTCTCTTCAAGTTCTTAAGGAATCGAATGTTGCCAACGAATTTGTAGAACACTCGGGCTTTACCCTTCGCGTTCATGAATATCTTGATGTGATGCATTGCTTCTGGGTACTTCTTTTGCTCTAATTCGGGAGTTCCGATGAAACCCTTCGGACGTTGAATGCGATCCTGATCAGCGTCCTTGTATTTTGTAATCGTCACGGTTCCGTGAACTGCCAAGGACTTATGCCCATTTGGGCTGAAGTGTTTGATGTACTCCAGTAGGTAGCTTGGCAGTTTCTGATCATCGAGCGCCTGAGCAAGTTCAGCAAGAGTGTCTTCGGAGTTCTTGACGCCGCCGACTATCCTGTCTATTTCATCAGTGTAGTCGAAAACCTCAAAACTCATTTCACCACTATCGAAGGCAACAGTGGTCTTATCAATGCTCGCGGTAGCCACGGACCTCACTCGCCTATCTTCTAGCCAAACCGGCGTGCCCTTACCCGCCCTTATTGCTTCAAGTGACAGGCGATGAAACACAAAACATCTGTGCCAATCAAGATAGAGGCGGTCTGGAATGTGCAGTTCCATGAGTTCCAGATAATCCCCGCGTGAGCCAAACATACGCGCCCGCTGTATGTAGGTATCTTGCTGGATTTTGTGCTTCACGTCACGAGTGAAAAACATCGACAGTAGATTGTCAAACGTCACACCGCGCGACACTATGTTACCTCCAATTGCGACTGTGAAAAGAGTGGCTGGATTCGTCGCGCTTGCAAAATCAACGACACGCTTATCTACATCGCTATTCATTACCACAATTGTGTACCGATTGCGGTTCTCGTAGATGTACCGGACAATTGAGTCTTCCTCTTGCGGATATAACTTCTCCGCAACGGCTGCGATCGCAGTGTAGTACCTCTCGCACTTGGGATTCTGGTTGTCCTTGACCACATTGAAAAAATCGACAACCTCTTTGTAATCCTGCGAGTGGTCAGCGCGTTTGCCGCTTGTATGGATGAGTATGCTGTAATTGCGTTCTTCGGATGGATGTACTGTCAGATTGAGATAGGCAACCTTAACCAGGAATCTTTGGAGAGCTAGCCGCAAGTACTTGGGATCATCATGTTGATCTGGCAACCCTTCAAGATGGTAGGCCAACGTGTCATCCATGGAAGTTGGGAAAAAGTCCTGCTGCCCCTTATATAACGGATGTGGTGGGAAATCAACCCAGTGTTCATTCTCATTGCGGAACGTATTGTTGAGATCTAAACGAGCAGGCGTGGCTGTAACACCTATATACAGCCCCGTTTCACCTATTAGCTTTTCTATTAGATCATTGATTTTCGTCTTTTCGCCACGGTTTATTTTTGCATTCGGAGATGCAAAATCCGCTTCATCGTCAATAATGACCTTGACTTCAACGTTGCCGACCTTCTGGAGTAGCTTCGACAAGTCCTTCGAGTTCTTCTTACAGAACACAATCCACTCCGACTGACCAATCTTGATTGTAGGATCCAATAATTCGCTAAAATTCTTTGGGGCCGGATCAATTCCGGACCTCCTGAATCGTTCGAGATTCTGACTCAGCAACTGTACACTATCGTTTAGAAGAACAATGATTACCTTGTGCCCATCGTCGAGTAGCTTCGCGGTTAGGGCAATCATCATCTCGGTCTTGCCGCTCTGCGGTTCGCCGTATATCACGAAAGAATGGCATCGATCGTGGATGTTCTTCAAAGCATCATTGACAGCTTTCTCGATACACTGTGACGTCTTACCAGCTGCGATGATGCGCTTGATCTGACGATCATAGCGCGTTTGCGGCGTTGGTTGGGATATTATTGCTTTGATATCAGGCATAATCATTCCTCATTAAGGATAGTAAACTCGATATACATCTGGCCGCCTCAATGTCTACGTAGCGCATGGCAACGTCACTACTTACGACCAACAACAACGAATTCCTCATTATACACCTTACGACCCCGGCCATCTGATGTAAAGCGCCCTACCCTATCACGATAAGGTGTTAGGATCTTTGTTCGTATTCTCCGTTTGCCGATTCTCACATCATCAAAGCCGGCTTCGAGCATGGATTCGGCGAGGTGGTGGGCGTTGTCGATTTTAACCCCCGAGTACCGGGTATTACCTATAACAAACAGCGCTAATCCGCCTTTCGATAGCATCGTAAGCGACTGCTTCGCCACAGCTTGCATATCAACATAGTATTTCGCGACAGACCGGGACTTAGCGATGTCTACTCGCTGAAGGTTGTCTACTATCGCTTTGCCACTGGAATTCAATACTTCCAAATCGGACTCAAATTCTGAGTCGTGGTGAAGGGTGCCAATGGAGCCGTCGCGGAATGACCTATAATCCACGGTCGGGTTGAACCACAGAGCGGAAAGCTGATGCAAGTCCGCATATTCGTAGGATGTGACATACGGAGGACTAGTCACAATCATATCTACGTTAGGTCTCTTCAACTTAGCGGATAGAAAGTCGGCTGTTTCAACTTGGACCTGTGAGCCCTCTTCCGCATCGCTCTCGATACAAGCAGTGATAGCAAAGTGACACTGGTTGTGAAAGGCGGTCAACACATCTTGGGGCTTCTTGTGGGGATCTAGTTGCGGCTTTATTGACTTGGTCAGCCAGCGAGAGGTCGGTTTTAGAATATTCGAGAAGGCCACCAAGAAAAACACTCGATACTTGCTTTGTGCTGGAATTGTCTCTTCAATAGCCGCGTGCAACCGGGCCAGGTCGCGGTAATGGCGAGCGTCGTACCAATACCTGACTCTATCGCTCGCTTCCCTATAGGGGAGTACGGATATGCGGGCATTCTTATACGTGTCATGTATCTTTTCATAGTAGTCAAACAGACGCCAGTTCTCATAGCTTTGGCTCTTCGCTCTGGCGATCATGGTCGCCACGGGATTGATATCGCACCCCCAGAAATCTATGCGATTTCTCTTCGCTTCATAGGCAACTGTCCCGCAACCGCAGAAGATGTCAGCCAAGAGTTTCACTTTCTGACCTCTTCGCCTTGCATAATTCAGCGCCTTCGTTGTGATAAATGCGGGGAACTTCGCTGGGTATGCATGAATCCTATGCATATTCTGTTCCCGCTCCGTGCCCAGATTCCAGAAGATATCTACGGGTACAGTGTCGGTGCGAAGAGCTTTGCTGTTCTTGACCTTCTTCATATAGAAAACCTTATGCTGCCCAGTCCGATGCGAACAGCTCCGCCTGCTTCAAAATGTTTTCGGTGGCAAGAAGCTGCTGGTCGGGTGGGTAGCCGTACTTTCGTAGCGTTCTCTTAACGATAGTGCGAAGTTTCGCCTGAACGCTTTCCTTGATTGTCCAGTCAATTGAAGCGTTGCTTCTTACCTTCTCCACAAGAATGCGGGCCAGTTCACGGAGTATGTCGTCGCCCAACACGTCCTTCGCGCTTTGGTTATTGGCCAACGCGTCGTAGAAGGCGATTTCATCTTCCGATAAATTCAGTTTCTTGCCGCGCTCGTCTTCGGCTTTGATGTGTCTCGCTAATTCGATCAGTTCTTCGATCACTTGTGCCGCCGACAGGAGATTGTTCTGATACTTCCTGATCGCGTTCTCCAGCATCTCGGACAGCTTCTTTCCCTGAAGCATGTTCCGTCTGGATCGGATGCGGATTTCGTCGGCGAGAATCTTCTTGAGGAGTTCAAAGGCGAGGTTACGGCGTTTCATGCCCTTGATTTCTTCAAGAAACTCGTCGGATAGAATCGCGATATCCGGCCGCCTGATTCCGGCGGCGTCGAATATGTCGATTACGCCCTCGGAAACCACGGCTCGGTCAACAATTTGCCGAATGGCTGAATTGATCTCTTCATCCGATTTACCGCGTCCCGTCCTCTCAAATTTCGTGAGGCGGGCCTTGACGGTCTGGAAGAATCCGACGTCGTCCTTGATCGCCATCGCCTTTTGGTGAGGTACGGAAAGCGCGAAAGCTTTGGATAGCAGCAAAACCTGCCGGATGAACCTGTCTCTACCGTCCGGCAGTCCGAGAATGTGCTCCTGCCCTTCAAGAATGATGGTCATTTTCTGCTTGGTATCAGCCGTATAGTACTGCTTGAAGTCGAATCCGGCGAACATCTGACACACGATCTCGTACTTCTCAAGCATCGTCGCAATGGCTTCGTCGATATCCAGCGTCGGAGCGCCCTGACCACCGCTTTCGCTATAAGTGGCAAGTGCTTCCTTGAGTTCCGATGCGATTCCGATATAGTCGACGACCAGCCCGCCCGGTTTGTCTTTGAATACCCGGTTCACCCGCGCGATGGCCTGCATCAGATTGTGACCGCGCATGGGCTTGTCGACATACATCAGTATGGAGGCACGGCACGTCGAATCCGGTCAGCCACATGTCCCGCACGATCACCAGCTTGAGTTCGTCATTCGGGTCTTTGAACCGTTCCGAAATCGCTTTCCGATCTTCTTTGGTCGTGTGATGCGGCTGCCAGCTTGCCGGATCGCTCGAATTCGAGGTCATAATGACCTTCACCGCCCCCTTGCGCTTATCCGCGTTGTGCCAGTTGGGACGTAATGCGGTGATTTCATCGTACAATGCGACCGCGATCCTTCGGCTCATGGCGACTATCATCGCCTTGCCCTCGAATACCTGCTGGCGATCTTCGAAGTGCTTGATGATGTCTTTGGTGACTGTCCTCATCCGCTCTGGGTGACCGACAATCGCTTCAAGCTGAGTCCATTTGGCTTTTGCCTTCTCTTTCGCGGTCGATTCCTCGTTTTCGGTGATGGTCTCGACCTCGGCGTCCAATTTCGCTTTCTCTTCCGCTTTCAGGTGGACTTTGGCCAGACGGGATTCGTAGTAAATTCGGACGGTAGCGCCGTCCCTGACCGCCTGGGCGATATCGTACACGTCCACGTACTCGCCGAAAACGGCCGGTGTGGACTTGTCTTCTTTCTCGATAGGCGTACCAGTAAAGCCGATGAAGGTTGCGTTCGGCAGAGCATCCCGAAGGTATTTTGCGAAGCCGTAGGTTGTGAGAGCGTCGCCGCCGCGAATAACGGTCTTGGCCCCGAATCCGTACTGGCTCCGGTGCGCCTCGTCCGCGATGACCACGATATTCTTCCGATCGGATAGCAGGTCGAACTTTTCGGAACCGTCCTCTGGAGAAAACTTTTGGATGGTGGTAAAGATGATTCCGCCGCCCGCTACCTTCAGCAGCTTCTTCAAGTGCTCGCGGCTTTCGGCCTGCACCGGGTCCTGGCGCAATAGCTGCTTGCATCCGGCAAAGGTGTCGAACAATTGGTCGTCAAGGTCGTTGCGGTCGGTGATGACCACGACAGTCGGGTTGTCCAATTCCAGAACCACGAGGCCGGAGTAGAAGACCATCGACAGCGACTTGCCGCTGCCCTGAGTATGCCAGACCACGCCCCCTTTGCGACTGCCGGAATCGCCGGCTGCCACCTTAGTCGAAGCGACCGCCCTTTTGACGGCATAGTATTGGTGATAGGCGGCTATCTTCTTCGCGGTTTCGATTACGGTCAGACCGGTGTCGGGATCCTCGCGCTTGGTTTTTTCGAATACGGTAAACTGCTTGATAAGGTCGAGCAGGACATCCGGTCGAAGCATCCCCTTGATGATCGTCTCCAATTGCGGGACAGTTTTGAGCGCTTCCTCACTTTCGTTCGCCGCTTTCCATATCATGAAGTGTGACCAGTCCGCGGTCAGGGAACCGGCCTTGGCGTCCAATCCGTCTGAGGCCACCAGCACGCCGTTGTAATGGAACAGATTGCCGATAGCGTCTTTGTAGTTCTGAAGCTGTCGGAAGGCCTTCTTGACCGTGGCGTTCTCGTCCGCCGGGTTTTTCAATTCGATCACCACCAGTGGGAGGCCGTTTATCATAAGGACCACGTCCGGTCTCTTGTGCGCCGTACCCTGCATAACCGTAAACTGGTTGCAAACGATCAGGTCGTTGTTAGTCGGATCGACGAAATCGACCAGCCAGACTTTGTCGCCCTTCACGCCGCTTTCGCCGAGATACTCGACATCGACGCCGTTTGTGAGCATCGCATGGAACGCCTCGTTGTTTTCGACGAGGTTTTGCGTAGGCAGATTCGTGACCACCTTGAGGGCTTGCTCGCGCGCCTCAGCCGGGACGGACGGATTGAGCCGGTCGATGGCCGCTTTCAATTTCTGCCGTAGGATCACGACTGACAGATCGCCGCGTTCCGCTTCACAGTCCTCAGGAGATAAATAGGAATACCCCTGCTCTTCGAGGAGCTCAATCGCGAGTTGTTCGACAGCGTCTTCTGTAATCTTATGTCTTGACATATTCTCTGTTGGCTAACCAGTATACTATTTCTTTGACGAATTCTGGTACTGAGAACGCATTGTCAGCGGCAATCAATCGCCCCTTAACTGCCTTGCTTACATTCGGATACTTCTGACAGGCCTGTTGATATACCGCTTCGGTGAGGGCCTGTCTAAGCTCGTCCTCATAGTTCTTGTTCAGAGCCCACACCTTCACTTTATCACTCTTCAATGAGTCAAGCGACCTGTTGTACGCGACTTCAGCTTCCTTTTCATCTTTGCTATATTCCAAGGAATCGATGTCGTAGAGAATTCCAACCGGAATACCGAATGAAATGATCAGGTCGGCGAATGCCTTCAGATTCCTTTTACCACCTACTTCAACAATGGTTGCACCCGCACTATCGAGGTCTAGGGATTCGCGCGCGGAGTATTCCGGTAGTGCGAGCTTCTCAGTATCTCCCTCAACTAATAACACGCGGCTAGCGAAGAACATCTCGTTTCTCTCGGGATCAAATTCCTTTCGTAGCTTGTTTTCAAGTTCCGGCGTTTTCGCAAGCGACGACTTTCGTTGCTTCGTACCTCCATTGTCCTTGGCAATGAGGGTAATCTCATCATACTCAGGAATGGTGACGAAGTGAGGTGAATGGGTCGTATAGATAATCTGATTTTGTTCCCCAATCTCTCGAAGCGTCTTGTACAATGAACGCTGCATTTGAGGATGAAGGAACATCTCGGGTTCTTCGATCAGAAACATTGCGCCTGACTTCTTGAGTTCCTCAAACGCCTTAAGAATCGCGATGACAATCGCATTCTGAAAGCCCCCTCCAAGTTCGGTCGCATTGATATCGAACCCGGATTCTCGGACATAGAGATTGAGCGACTTATAGAACGTGAGGGAGTTTAAGGGATTGAAGTAAATCGTAATATCCTGGCTCTTATCATTGGGATCAATCCCAAGCTGCAGTAGCGCCTTCTCCCGAATGGTTGTCTCAAGTCGAATAAACTCGTCGGTGCGCAGTGCTTCAATGGCATTGGCGATGCACTCGTTGAAACGAGTCGCCCTGTTGACCTCTGTCTCGGTTCCGCTATCATCAACGAGTGTCATCATGTTGTCCGGCTTATTGAAGTCCTTATTCACATCGTCGAGTAACTTGCCGAGAAGTGAATTCCGTGCCCCTGGTAGGTGATACTTCAGTTCCCGGTTCGAGCCAATGTACACTAGCGGGATACATTCAAGAACTTCTTGGGGAATAGTAGTCGCCGGTTGATACTGTCGTTGCTCCCCTTTCTTCGGCTTCTTTGCTAGGACTTGGACAGGCTTCCCGTCCGTCTTCAGGCATTGCTTGTCCATACGTCTTTGGCCCGCCTGCTGGCCAATCTTATACCTCGTGTAAGTGAAGCTGAGTATCGGGATTTGAATGGGATCAATACCTTTGTACTGATGGTACTCAATAGGTGGATCGAATTCGACACTGATAGTGATATCTCTATCGGGTTCGTTGCGGTATACATCGCGCTCGCTGAAATTATTTACCGTAACCCAGTCCCTGCCGAGCACACTCGCGATTACATTCAGGATATTGCTTTTCCCAGAATTGTTTGGACCGATCAAGGCATTGATGTTCCCAAGCGACAGCGTCAGTGGCTTGTTGATTGAGCGATACCCATCAATTGTGATTTCTTTGATTTTCATATTATCCCCCTACTCTTAGTTCTCCACTCATCAGTTTCGGAAGTAATGCGTCGCGTAAGTCGCAGAGCGTTACGGTCTGTTTGTAGTTATCGAATATCTTGTCATCAAATGGAGCCAGGGAGCGCTCGGCCCGTTGAATGACCTCGTCGTTGGGAAGCACTACAGTCAGGTTGGTCAGGCCTTCCTTAGTGACGGCTCCAAATACGGAACCCTCCGATTCGAACCGAGCTATCCGCCCCTGCAGTGACATCATCTTATAGATAGCGTATGATTGGTATTCGGAACGTATAGCTGCAAGCCCTCGTCCGATGCACAGCCGTTGCGGGGCGACATTTAATCGTCCGACAGGCGCGCGCACGCTTAGTAGTACGTCATGCTGTTCGGCGATCCTTTTGGGGTCGGTCGTGAAAAGTCGCTCCCTTGGGAACCGGTCTCCGAATTCGGCGACTCCCTGAAAAAACACCATGCCATCGCCGCTCTCATTATAGCTGGTTCCTGGTGGAGATTGCCCCATGATGATTTCGAATTCGTCCCCCAGAGTCCCCACTCGCCAGCCCGCCGGGATTGGCCCGAGGTCGGAGTCGACCATCTTGCCGCCGCTGGCCTTGTAGGGTTTGCCGTCCTTGTCCAGAAAGTTGAACTCGACGAACCATTCCTTGAAAATGGCCTGGGCGATCTGCTCAAGGGTCTCGTTCTGCCTGCGGAGCAATTCGATCTTGTCGTCCAACGAAGATAGCACCGCCGCAATGGCCTTCTGCTCCGGAAGCGGGGGAAGAATAATTTCCAGCTGACCAATATCAGTCGCACTGATATTCTGCTGTACGCTACTCCCGGTCGAGGTTCTATCTATGAATCGGGTGAAACTACTTGAGGAAACGATGTAGTATATGAAGTAATGATCCGAAACGCCCGGAATTGCCTCAAACTTAGCGACTCGCTGATTCAAATAGGCGTTTGCCTCCTGAGTGATTTTCCCGACTTTCCCGATTGTAGCCCCCGTCATCGCCACAAGGAAATCACCCTTTCGCAATCTGTACTTTTCCAGCCGCATTGCGTCATATGGTCCGGTGTCGACTTTGACAGCATTGCCCATTTGAACGTAGGGTGGACGTATCTCAGTGATCTTCACTACTGGAGTACCTTTGATGCCAAAGTCCTTACTCTTGAAAGCAAACCCAGCAACAATTCTTGCCACTTCTCCCAAAGTTGTATGCCGCCAATCAGCTCTCATAGTTATTTCATTACGATATGAAGCCCTGTATTAGTTCTTGAACCCTGCTAACCAGCGACGCACAACCACCGATGGCCGCAGCACCTTTCACCGCCACCCAGGCCGTTTGAATGATGCCTGCATTTGGTGCAGGTTTGGCCAGTTGTGTCTGAATCGTGTGAATATCCGCGGCGTAACCGATCTTTTCCGCTTCCGGTGCATCTGACTTAGTAATCGCATCGCGGAGATCGACGAGAGCTTGACCAAGGTCACTAAACTGGGCATTGACTTGATTCCCGTCTCCAAGCGTGATGATATTCTGACCGGTCGCTTCGATCTTGATGCCGTGAAACGTCGATCTCGTGAATTCTCCGGGCCCCTCGATCTTATCGATACCTGCAGCAGTGATCTGGTAAAACTTAGTCGCCGCGGGCATGACAGTTCCGCCCTTTGCCTTGAATTGCTTCTGGATCTCTTTCTCTTCTACCCAGCCCTGACTGATAAGGTAAGTCAAGTTGCTCTGTACTTCTTGCTGAGTGAGCATGTGTTGGGCTTTCAATTCCGCCTTGATGTCGCTGATCTTTATCGCCGAACCCTTCTTACCCATGCTGCTTGTTGCATTCTTGTTGCGGTCGTAGAAGTACTGGAGCAGGAGTTGGCGAATCTCGTTATTGGACGGTGTGGGTTGTGCCGTTTTCTTTTTAGCCATAGGCCAATTCCCCCTACTTAGTAAAAGGCGTTCCATATCTACCGCTTCATAATCTTCAAATAATCGGTGAACTCAAACAGCCGGTTGCGCTTGTAGCCGGTCGTTTCTTTGAGTATCTTCAGCGAAACGAAATCCCGCAGAAGGTCGTTGCTCGCTTTCGCCGACAGACCGAGTTCTTTACCAACCAGTCCTGCAGTCACGACCGGTCTCACGAAGAGCAGATCCAGAAACCGCTGGCCGTTTTTCGTCTTCCTGCCGAGAGTTGGCACCTTGGTCGAGGTCAGATTCTCTTTGAGGGCCAGAATGTCTTTCAGGGCTGTTGCGGCTTCGACGGCGGTTGTTTCAATCGCCTGCAGGAAGAAATATATCCAGCCGGACAGGTCATGCTTGTCTCGGGCGAAGGTGAGTTTGTCGTAATAGAGGCCCTTGTTTTTCTCGAAATAATCCGATGCGTACAACAGCGGCCGGTCAAGCATTCCGACGCTCACGAGATACAACGTAATCAAAAGCCGTCCGATACGGCCGTTGCCATCCAGGAACGGGTGGATGGTTTCAAATTGGTAGTGGGCAATGGCGATTTTCACGAGATGCGGGATGGCGATGCGCTCGCTGTGCAGGAATTTCTCAAGGTCCGACATAAGGTTCTCGACGTGCTCGGCGGACGGTGGCACGAAGACGGCGTCGGTTATCGTCGCTCCGCCGATCCAGTTCTGACTTTTTCTGAATTCCCCCGGAGTTTTGTTTTTCCCGCGCACGTGGGAAAGCAAAATAGCGTGGGCGTCTCTAATCAGCCGATTGGACAACGGGAGTTTTTTCAGGTTCGCCAGCGCACCGTTCATTGCCTCGACGTATTTTTTGGTCTCCTGCCAGTCGTCGCGGTGTTCGGGATTGATATCGAGTTCGTCGGAAAATGCCTGTTCCATGTTCGTATTGGTCCCCTCGATACGGCTGGATGTAACTGCTTCCTTCATCACGTAGGACTGAATGAACAGATCGATACTGGGCACAAATTTAGCGAATGAGTTGAGCTCGCCGAGGCGGAGTGAAACGGCTTCGATTTTCTTCTGAAGTTTGGAATCCGAAATCTGCCAGTCATGGTTGATTTCGTTCGGCAGAAAGTATTTATACTGGTTTCCTTTCAGCCATTTGCCGGAATTGAATTTGTTTATATCCATAGGCACTGAAAGTAAAATACAGGATTTCTTATTTTCCGTAAAGACCAAAAAGTAAAATATAAATTTCCATATTTTACCTTCCGCTCGATTACCACCATCGACAGGAGTCGATATAACATATTGTCATATAAGCGCTTAAAGGCTATATCCCACCTTCTTTAGCTGTTTCTTGATCTCAGCGTTCAGCCGCGACTCCTCTTCCAACTGGCCCCCGAGTTCTCCTGTAAGTGTCTTCATCTTCTCTTCGAATGAGACGCTGTCATCGACACCGTCCGGAACGCCGACATAGCGCCCCGGTGTCAGTACGTACTTGTGCTTTTGCACCTCTTCGAGCGTTGCGGATTTGCAGAAGCCCTTCACCTCTTCGTACTTGCCGCCTTGTTTTCGCCACTCGTGGTAGGTGCCGGCAATGCGGTCGATATCGTCGTCGGTGAACACCCGGTGCGTGCGGTCGATCATGTGCCCGACCTCTCCGGCGTCGATGAACAATATCTCGCCCTGGCGTTTGCGGTCTCCGTTGCCCGCCTTTTTGCGCGACAGGAACCACAGACAAGCAGGTATGCCGGTGTTGTAAAACAACTGCTTCGGCAGCGCCACGATGCAATCGACCAGGTCGGCCTCGACGATGTTCTTGCGGATGTCACCTTCGCCCGAGGTATTCGACGAAAGCGAACCGTTGGCCAGTACCAGCCCCATGATCCCTTTCGGGGACAGGTGGTAGATCATGTGCTGCATCCAGGCATAGTTAGCGTTTCCGGTCGGCGGGACGCCGTATTTCCAGCGCGCGTCCTTGCGAAGGAGTTCACCGCTCCAGTCACTGTCGTTGAACGGCGGATTGGCCAGAATGAAATCGGCCTTCAGATCCGGGTGCGCGTCCTTGAGGAACGAGCCCTCGTTGTTCCATTTCACCTGCGCCCCGTCGATGCCACGTATAGCCAGATTCATCCGGCACAGGTGGTAGGTCGTTTGGTTGCTTTCCTGACCGTATATGGAAATGTCATCGATCTTGCCTCGGTGTTGCTGGACGAATTTCTCGCTCATGACGAACATGCCGCCGGAACCACAACAGGGATCGTAGACCCGGCCCTTGTACGGCTCGATCATTTCGACCATCAGTTGGACAATCGACTTCGGCGTATAGAACTGGCCGCCCTTCTTGCCTTCTAGCGAGGCGAACTCGCCCAGGAAATACTCGTACACGCGCCCCAGTATGTCTTTGCTCTTCGATGCCTCGTCGCCCAACGCGATATTGCCGATCAGGTCGATGAGACCGCCGAGTGAGGACTTGTCGAGATTGGGACGGGCGAAGACCTTCGGCAGAACTCCCTTGAGTGTGGGGTTCTCCTTTTCGAGGGCTTCCATAGCATTGTCCACGTCCTTGCCGATACCGGGCTGCTTGGCGCGAGAGTGGAGATGCGACCATCGGGCGTTTTGCGGGACCCAAAACACGTTCTCGGCACGATATTCGTCGATATCTTCCGGGTCAGCCCCTTCGTTCTTGCCTTTGCCTACTTCGAGTTTGGAGTGCAGAGCCTCGAAAGAGTCGCTGATATATTTCAGGAAGATCAGGCCGAGTACGATGTGCTTGTACTCGGCGGCGTCCATGTTCTTGCGGAGTTTATCGGCCGCTTTGAAGAGCGTCTTCTCGAACCGCTCGTTGTTGTTCTTTTTCTGGTTCTTTACTTGTGGCATAGTCCTACTTCATCAAATCATCGAGCTTTACGCCGAGGGCATTCGCAATCTTATTTACGGTTTCGATTCGAGGGTCGGAAGTTGCACCGGATTCGATTTTCGTAAGCGTGTGCAGCGTCACATTCGCGAGCTTGGAAAGTTTGTCCTGAGAAATACCGAGCTTGTTTCGATATTTCTTGATATTCTTTGCTAGTGGGGAATTGTTGTTTGCCATAGTAAAAGTTTACTCTGATAGTTATCCATCATTTGTTTTATTATATGATGAACCTCAGTACCAGTCAAACGAAAACACGGAAGTCAGAACAAAGAATAAGGGCACGGTTCATTGAATGTAAAGACCCGGTGTGCGCTTACATGGCAAACCTATCAGAGAAAAAGGCCAGCCGCTTGATTTCGGCTGGCCATGAAATGTGGTGTCAAGAACTGTCACTCGGACACCACTCCGAGTTGAGAGAGTCTTTGTGCGATTTCTTGTTCCTTTCGTTCCCAGTACGTGTCAAAGTCTTCGGATCGGCTGTCCCACTGGCCTTCCCACTTGTCTTTGTCGTAACCCAGAAGACACGAGTCACTACCGGTAACATCGGGGATGACGACTAATCCAGCCACATTCCCAGCCCCGACAATTTCCATTGCTTTGGTCAGCGACCGAAAGCGCTTGTCCGGGTGGTGCTTGGTCAGCCATTCCATGAGATTGTGTTTCAAGCTCGGTGCCCAGAGAATTTCCAAGTCGCAGCTGTTATAGTAGCCGTCATGAGTCAGTGACAAAATCGCCTGACCACCGGGGACTTCCAAAGATCGGTACTGCTTATCCTCGACGGTGGACTGCTTTATAAACTCCTTTAGCGGCAACGGATTGGCAGTTAGAAAGTAGGCCTTGAGGATTTCCTTGCAGTTTGGACAAGTAAATCCCGATAGCAGCGGCCTGCGCTCAACAGGTGTGAGTCGAATGCTCTTTGAGAAAAGAATTTCCTTACCTTCAATTCGAATGCTCATCTCTTCTTCTCCCTTCGCTTCAGCATTTCGTTCACGAAGTCCCGGATCGACAGTGGAGTCACCTTCTCAGTGTGAAACTTGTGGTCGATAGCTTCGTTGATGGCCGCCTGCTTCTGGTAAATGAGTTCGTACATATCCTCATCTATGGTGCCTTTGGACAACAGATACGTGACATTGACCGGCTGCTCCTGGGAGATCCGCAACAGCCGACCTTCCGCCTGTACCATGGAGCTGGGGCACCAGTCCAGGTCAGTCAGGAAGGCATGACTGGCTCTCGTCAACGTCTGCCCAAGATTCATAGCGAGCAAACCTACAACCAGCAGCCGGGGCTGCATTTCATTCTGAAACCCTTCGATTGCCACATTGCGGACGGGAATCGGTGTGGAACCGATAAGACAGGTCGTTTCCAGCCTCTCGGCAACGAGCCGCGCGTTGGGATTGTACCCCGTGAAGATAACCGCCTTGTCGTTATTCGACAGGCCTTCCAGCAGTTGCCACAATGCCCGATGCTTGTTAGTGTCGTTCCCACCGTAGGACGGGCTGCCGTCTCCACCGGTAAAGATGTGCGGACAGGTGGCCGCCTGCCGGAGCTTCCAGAGTTGTCCCAGAATGGCGGCGTTCTTGATAGTGTAGTTGGCATCCTGCTCCTCCAGTTCCAGTTGCTGTCGATACCACTCTACGAAGTTCTCGTACCACCAGTCATAGACGGCCTTTTGTTCAGGATCCATGTCGATCATAAGCACCTTGACGCTTTTTGGCGGCAGCTGAATCGATTGCTTGACCAATCGATCGTCTACCAGTCTGCGGATCACCTTCGGCCCCATCAGTTCCCAGAACTGCGGCAGGTTATTGACCTTGGGCACCATCTTCTTCTTGCCCTGAATGCGGTCCTGGTACTCGTCGGAGACGTACTCGTAGGTGGCGAACCGGTCGATGAACTTCTTAGCTCCGCCGCGCCAGGGATAGGGAAAACCAGGCGAACCCCCGCCAAAGCACCAGTGCAACTGCCAGAACATGTCCGGGACGTAACCCTTGATTAACGTTCCGGTCAGAAGCAACTTTCTCTTCGACTTCAGGGACGAAACGGCCTGTGAACGCAGGCTGTTTTTCGTCTTCATCATCTGACTTTCGTCAACGATGACCATGCCCCAGTGAATGCGATTCAATCGTTTCGCCAGTGCCGGTGTCCAGACGCGGTCAATATACCCGCATGAGCGGCAACAGTGACCTCGCCACGCTTCGGCCTTACACTTGGGACACACGAGGTTCCTGGTGCGCTTCCAACCGCAGCCACATCTGAGCGTAGTACAGGTTTGCCCGCAAGAGGGACATTCAACGGGTTCGAGTGACACCGTTTCCTGCCGGCTGAGCTTTTCGTAGGAGACAATGGAGAAACGCTTCAACTTGTCAACTTCGCTGGCTGACCTGACTACGGTGAAGTCATCGATCCCCAGCTTCCGAAACTCATCCGTCCAGACCTTGACCAAGCGTGACAGACAGACGATGAGCACGCGTTCGCATCCGGCAAGGAGCGCGGTAGCGACGGCCGTGCGTGTCTTGCCAAGCCCCATGTCGTACAACAGGGCATTGAAGGGCTTGCAGGCCAGTCGCGCCGCGTCCATTTGCTGGTACTCGAACAGAAACGGCGAGAGGCCGAGCATGTCCAGTTTGCGGCGATTGACCTGATATTCGGATGGAAAATGATCCTCGGCGACCGTCTCGGCATTGTCATCGTCATTGGAATGATACGTTTGGTAGACGAATTGCTGCCTTTGCCACCAGCGCCGCTTTCTCGCGATCCAGCGGGCCAGTTGTGGGTCGTGCTGCCAGTCGATCCGGTAAGCGTCAAGTAGATTCAGCAGTTTCGGTGCTCCGTTACCCGCGTACAGTGCGCTCAGTTGCGTCGAATCGCGGTACTCGTCGACCTTGCTCCAATAGTCCTTCTGACACCGCACCTCACGAATCTCGGCAAGTTTGAGTGCCGTGACCACGTCACCGGTCCGCGGAATTACGGAGTACCGTCCCTTTTTCAAAAGGAGACCTTCAGCGACATCCGATGGTGAAACTCGCTGTGAAACATCGGGTGCGGTTTTAACTCCGGCACTGATCGTGCGTTTCTTGATAACCGCCGGACCGCGATCTTCGATCTCCGCTGCGAACCGGAGAACGTCACCCGATGCCGGATCGGTTCGCCAGGATTTCCGCAAGCGAGAGAAACAACTACCTTCGTCAACGCCAGTAGTCGGTTCCAAGTCAGCCGGTCCCACGACGAACCGAAAGCTTTCTTTATCCGCTGCGGGAAGTTTCTGTAGGATTACGAGCGAACACTCCGCTTCGGTGCCCTGTTCTCTGAAGGTCTCCTTCGGTAGTTCAATCACCGCTGCCACTTTGGTCTGATTGCGATACCAGCGGCGAAAGGATACCATGTCGGCTCGGCGCAATGTGCCGCGCGGCAGGATTACCGCCACGTAACCGGACGGCACGACCGAACGGATGGACAATTCCAAGCAAGCGACCTGGGAAACAATCTTTCCACCGTAGCCGATCAGATCGAGATTGAGATCCGTCTCCCAATTGAGACCGAAGGGCGGGTTGATGAGCGCGTAGTGAAACTGATTTTCCACGAGGTACTCCAGGCAGTTGCCGTGAATGATGGTCTGATGCGAAAACAGAGCCGTGGCCACGCGATGGGCTTCCTCCTGCAGTTCGATCCCGGTCGCGTAACATCCCTGCGGTAAGTGCCAGAACATGGCTCCATGACCGCAACAATTGTCGAAGACACGTGCGCCGGCTCGAATACACAGTAGGTCAACGATGAGCTTGGTCACTTTCAAAGGCGTGAAGTACTGTCCCAGTGCCTTGTGCGATCTGGCTAGGAAACTTTCGCCCTCTTCCGCCTCCATGAGACCACCGAGGCCGGTGTAGAGCCGAAAGACCTGTTCTCGGTCGAACTCACCGCTCTCAATGAGTGCTAAAGCACGCGCGTTGTCCTGACGTCGTCGGTCTCTTGGGTCAGTAACTTCAAAATTGATCTGTGCTTCATTGATGGAAGTGCTTTCATCAAGGACAAACAGATTAAGCTGCCGCTGTTTTTCGGTTACGAGCATTACAAACTCCTCTAAAAAGGGAAGACAGCCGTACCGGAACGCCAATGATTTGGCATTCCAGTGTCGACTGCCTTTGAATTACCGAGTTGGTCGGGTTGTTAAAGAATGGTGGCGGTGAAGATCACGCTTGGTAGGACGGTTCTCTTTCCTTCCGTTCGTCTACCTGGCGACGCGCTTCGACCGTCTGTCTTTTGCCGAGAGCCTCTTGATAAGCTCGCTGGCGGTCTTGGAAGTAACCTCGGCGAGGTCATCGACCGAAAGCTCGTCCTTGACGTGTTGCAGAGCCTCGTCTTCGGTCATTCCCCTGTTCGAAAGCAGCTTCACCAGATAAGACCTCTGTGACGCGGTCATAGGTTTGGCCGCGTCTGAAGATTCGGTGGCTTTCGTGGAATCGGCTCCCGCTGGCTTAACGTGGCCTTCGAAGTCTTCTGCAAGTTCTTCGAGGGAAATGACTCCGACGTTGACGGCGTCCCTGAGGGCACGCGCTTTCGCCCTGGTCAAAGCGACCCGGACGATATGGGGAACCGCATTAACGTTGACGTTGTCCGGTGAGGCGTCGCCTGCATCGACGAAGACGCCGTTCTCCATGGTTACCTTGGCGGTTGCCAGAGCCGTCATGCCGTTTTCGGGAGTCGGCAGTTGTGTAATGCTGGCTTCGATGCGTTTGAGTCCTTCCTTGTGAGCCTGATTCAGCAGGCCTGCGTAGGTGACGACCTCACGCTCTCCGACGACGTTACCTTGGTCGTCCGTTACATGAATTCGCGTGACGAGGTTTTCGTTTCTCATCGGTCTCTCCTTTTGTTTGAATGTTAAAGAGCGATTGATATTGTACTGCCTCGTCAGTGTAGATCAGCGACGAAAGCCATCAATTGCCGAAGGAGGCCACTGAGTGTGGAAATGCAAAAGAGTTAGTAATTCAGATAGGTAGCTGCAAAGTTTTTGTTGAATCCTAATGGGAATCCATTTAGCTTCACGCCGTTATGGACAATCAGAGGACGACACACAACGTGCTCGACTTCGAACCGGAACGGATTCAAGTCACTGATAGGGCCTCTGATTTTTCATGGCATACGGCAACCGGAGACGCTGTAAGTTGTTGTCTCACAATAGGGGTTGCCCCCGTAGCTCATGTGGATAGAGCATCTGCCTTCTAAGCAGAGGGTAGCAGGTTCGAGTCCTGCCGGGGGTACTTTGTTTGCATTTTGACCCCCTCGGCTATCAAGTCGAAGGGTTTCTTGTATGTGGGACAAAGAGTTAGGCCGCTTAAGGTGCAGTTCGAAAGTACGCTGTTGAGAAGCTTTCGCTTTTCTGATCCGCCTTGGGTAATGTAAAGAGAATGGGCACTTTGGGCAAGTTCGAGAATCTCTGATCCTTGATCCACGTAACCGTGGTCGGCTTGCTCCAAACTGGATACTTGTCCGCGGATGTGATCCTGCTCTTCCCGCCATCGTGCTGACAGATCGCTCCAGTAGCCTTCGTCAATAACGCCGTCAAGTCTGTCCTCGTAGGCTTTGTCAAATCTGACCTGAAGATTGTCAAGTTTTCGCCTGAGTTTCTTTATCTCAGACTCCCGGTATACGCGTTCTTCGTTGTAGCTGCTTTTCAACCGGAGACGACCCCCATGCCCCCTCAGTAGTAGGATTGATCGATTACAGATTTCTGAAGGCGCGGGCATGTTCTATCCCGCACCTTTTCAATTACACACACGGTCTGTCACAGGAGAGTCAGTTCGTCCAAGAGGGCATCCAGGTGGTAGACTTCATCGATAACGTAGAGTACGTACCTGATGTCAACACTAATTGAGCGAGTGATCTCAGGGTTGAACAGATAATCTGCCGCGATGCCTTCATAGTTGCAGTCAAAAAGCAGGCCGACAAGACTACCCTTGCCGTCGATAACCGGACTTCCGGAGTTGCCGCCGGTGGCATCGTTGGTGGTCAGGAAATTCACCGGGACATCTTTGATCGGATCATGGACGTACGCACTGGTTCTGCCGGTGGTACGAGCCTGTTTCAATTCGTCCGGTACGATGAATGGATCCTCACCTGTCTCCTTCTTAAGCACACCGGCGACAGTGGTAAAGCAGTCGTAATCCACGCCATCTCGGGGGCTGTATCCTTTAGTCACGCCGAAGTTGATACGCATGGTTCCGTTAGCATCAGGATACAACTCATCCTGTTTCCATTCTGCATACGCACTTATCAGCTTCGGTTCCAGGCGGTTGGATGCACCTTTCAGCTTCTTCGACCGATTTCTGTAGTCTTCCCGTTCCGCATAGGTTGCTTTCGCAAACTCGATGAGTGGATCGTTCAGCGCCTCGAGTTCTTCAACGGACATATTGAACATCTTCATTCTGTCTTCAAGTGTGCCCATTTTCGTGTTTGCAAAGGTGTATTCAAGCCAGGTTTCAAGCCGTGATTCACTATCGCTGCCTTCTGCCGCAGCGATGGTCTCGTCTATGGAAGTTATTCTGTGGCCTTCAGGAAGGGCAAGTGCCTGCTGTAAGAAATATTTCAGCAGAGCCCAGTCGTATTCAGGAACCAGATTGATCTGAACATCCTCAAGCCACTCCCAGGTGCTGATGGAGTCCCGATCCTGGTAACCCCTCTCACGCTCCATGTCGTCTTTCGTCCGCTCAAGAGCCCAGCGGTAGATGGTGAAGGCAGCGTCCACATGGTCGGGCCAGCCCAGCGTACCAAGAACACGGTCTTTATCTCTCGTGAGCTGCTTTTCCTGGTACAGGCTGTCAAGGCCGGATAAAACTCCGCCGTATCGCCGATTCAGATCCGGACTGCCGGCAACAAAAGCGCTCAGGCCGGCCTCAGCCTCCAGCTTCTTTTCCAAAAGATTCCATTCCTGGAAGCCCTCCAGCATCCCGAGACTGTTCTTCAGAGAATTATTGAGGCCCTTCGAACGAGAAGCCAGCCTGACTTCGATCTCCGGATCGTCTGCAGACAATTCTTCGATGATTTTCAGGATATCTTCACAGGTCTTAATCCAGGTTGGATACCTGTGGCTGACCAATTCGTCGACTTGATACGAACTGGCGTAACGGCTGGTCCGGCCGGGGAAACCGATGATCATGGCAAAGTCGCCATCCTTCAGACCGGACGTCGAGATGGGAAGAAACACTTCAGGGTGGTACGGCACGTTCTCCTCGGAGTATTCGGCTGAACCTCCATCGGGAGCGATATAGGCACGCAGAAAAGAGAAATCTCCCGTGTGACGAGGCCACATCCAGTTGTCGATATCACCGCCGTATTCCCCGATGGAAGCTGGCGGAACATATACTATGCGAACATCCCGGATTTTGAACTGTCGATACAGGATAAATTGCTTACCGCCGAACATATGTGCGACGCGGCACTTTATATCTCCTTCCTTCTCCGCTTCTGCGATGATCTCTTTGATCGCCTTGTCCATTGCCTGATATCGCAAGAAATCATCCATGTCATCGCTGATATCCGCAAGGACGCGTCCAGTAACATCCTCTGCAGACAGGGTCACCCAGACGTTGTACCCGATGGCGGGGAGTTCTTCTTCACGCGAGGCCGCATAGAACCCATCCCGAATAAGGTCTATCTCAGCTGTGCTCTGTTTCTGCACGGCGCCGAACGCCACGTGGTGGTTGGTGACGATCAGACCATCTTTGGAAACAAACGAACCGCTGGCCCCGACCCGAACAACCGCCCGGCATAACCCGCCTCCGGCCGGATTATAAATATCCTCTGGCTCCAGTTCGAGCCCGGCGGCTCTGAAGTCGTCAAGCGACAACTTGTCGACGTCATACAACGGCCACATTCCCTCCTCACCGCTTGCTACTCCTACCAACAGAATCGCAGCGAGAAGGATCAGTGTGATCGTTCCGTGTCGTAAAATCATATCGATGTCCTCCTTTACCTGTCCACAAAATAGAGACGTCGATCAATTTCGCAAGCCATTTTTGCCTATCCTGGCAGCGATTGCGGGACATGAAAATTCGGGCGGAACGACCCCCTACCCCCCTTTTCGGAGTCCCACGATATAGAGAAGTGGGGACCCCCGGCTCAAGTGAACCTACCAGTTTTTTGAAAACAGCGAAACCAAGATTTCCTTGCCATTCTTGCAATTGTCCTTACCTTGTAGTCAGCGGGGTCACAATGTGTCCCTGCTGCAAATACACCCCTGGCGTTCAATGGCTGTCGGGGGATTTTTTGTCTGCGGCTGTTTTTCTGTGGCCCCTTTCCTCAGTTTGCAGGAGAACGTAGCTCAGAATAGCTCTACAGCGATCGTGTGGCGGCTTGAGAGACAATCTGGTCAGAAACAGCTTCAGGAGAATTGGCGACAGCAAAATGCCCTCATTTTTTGTGCTCATAGAACTGATTACTCAGGGAAACAGGGGAATTCTTTACAATTCGAGGAGATTTTTGTATATTTAAAATACTGAAAGGGACAAACTGTGTTTTTGATACCTTTATATGAAAAATCTCAGATTGTTGTGTGAGAGGAGGTTCACGCCGGGGTCAGGTACTTTGCCGGCCATCCGGAGCCGTCGACCAGTTGGCGGCCAACCCTGGAGGAGCAATGATGACACCACGCCGTTCATTCAAGGGCACCACTGGCACTCTGATTTGTGTGGTGCTTGTTTTTATGCTGGCAGCCGCAGCCCAGTCGATCGCTGATCAAATCGAAATCACCTACGACTTTGCTGCCCCTTTGGTGCAAACGGTCGAAATTGACGGACAGCAGTTCTCAGAAGTGACCATGCAGGGCTGTCCCCCTTCTGGAACTGTCGGCGGCCCAGCCCTGCCAACCAAACGGGCCCGCGTGCTGCTGATCTATGGTCACCGCGTCAAGTCGGTGGCGGTGAATCGTACTCAAAAGCATCTGGTCGCCGGCGGTCTGCGCCTGGCTCCAGTCGAACAGCCATTCCCCCTGTCGACGCCGCCAGACCAAGTACCTCCGCTCTATGTCAACGAGGAAGTCTACGCCACAAACCAACCTTTGCCCAATCAGACAGGTCGACTGGTTTCGGAGCAGGTGTTCCATGGTTATCGAATCGCGCTGATTGACCTGGTTCCAGTGGAGTACATCCCTTCCACGGGGGAATTGCATTACTACTCCAAGATCGAACTGACGGTCACTACGATGTCAACGTCGAGCCTTCCGGAGGTGCGGGGGATTGCGACCGACGCCGAGGTCTTATCTGCAAGAGTGGACAATGCTTCCCTGATCAACACCTACAGATCCGCAAGCAAGGTTGGCACAAGCGGCTACGACATGTTGATTATCACGTCCTCGGCGCTTGCATCGGCCTTTCAGCCGCTGAAGGACTATCACGACGGCAACGGCATCGCGACCGAGATCCATACGCTGGACCAGATTGGCGGTAGCGATCCGCATACGGTTCGTGATTACATTCGCAATGAGTACCTCACCAGCGGTATCCGGCTGGTCCTGCTCGGGGGTGACGATGACATCATTCCTGCCCTGGATCTCTACGTCAATGTCATTCTGTCCTCCGGGTCGATTACTGCGTATGACATGCCAGGGGATTTCTACTTTGCCTGCCTGGATGGTACCTTCAACTACGATGGGGACGGCTGGTGGGGTGAGCCTGGCGACGGTGAGGATGGCGGAGAAATCGACCTTTTGCCGGAGATCGGACTCGGTCGAGTTTCGGCTGGCGATGCCGCCGAAGTCGCCAATCTGATTAACAAGACCATCTTCTACCTGGAGAGCAATGACGACTACCTGTCCAAAGTCCTGCTGGCAGGTGAGGACCTCGGATTTGGCGGCCTGGGTGAATACGGTGGCTACGCCATGGACGAGATGGTGAACGGTTCTGACGCTCATGGCTTCACCACCTACGGATTCGCCGCCGACCAGTATAATATCGAGAAGCTGTATGACCTGACCAGCCTGCCGTACAATTACTGGCCGCCGTCGGAGCTTATCGCTCGCATCAACGAGGGTGTGCATATCGTCGATCACCTCGGCCACAGCAATATCGGCTACGCCATGCGTACCGACACCGGTATGGTCAAGTCGCAATTGACCAACACCGATTACTGTTTCCTCTATGCCGAGGGCTGCAGCGCGGGGCGATTCGATTTCTACGACTGCTGGGCCGAGTACGTCACGACCAAGCTGTCCGCTGGGGGATTCGCATGCGTGGCTAACTCCAGAGCCGGTCTGGGCTCGCGCACTACTCAGCATCCGGTTCACGTTTTCAATCGCGAGTTCTGGGATGCCATCTACAGTGCCGATGAGGGCTGTCCGGAGTTGGGTATGGCCATGCTCGATGCCCGCTTCGACCTGGCTAGCCGGATCAACGAACCCGCAATTCGCTGGACCTACTATGAAACCAACCTGTTCGCTGACCCGGCAGTGAGGATAAAGCCTATCCGCAGCCTTGCCATCATGTTCCCCAATGGTACTCCCACGGAAGTCGAGCCAAAGACTGAAACTACGTTCGATGTCACTATCACAGGGATTGGCGAGGGTACACCGCTGACCGGGAGTGGTCTGCTGCACTACCAGATCGATGGCTCCGACTCTATGGCTGTGCCTCTGGTATCAGTCCGACAGGAGCAGTACCAGGCGGTCTTGCCGTCGCTGGACTGCGGCCAGACCATCGAGTACTTCGTGAGTTTCGATGAATCAGAGGGCGGACGCTGTTACGCCCCTCCGCCGACCGAGCCGTTGGCGGCAATACCTATCAGCGAGGAGGAGGTGGTCTTTGAGGACTCATTTGAAGATAGTGCCGACTGGACCATGACGAGGCTATGGGATATCGGTGTACCGCTGGGCCAGGGCGGACAGGAGCAGAACTACCCGGTGCCGGATCCTACCGAAGGGTGTCTCGGATCCAGCGTGCTCGGATATAACCTGGCGGGCGATTACGAGAACAACATAGCGGCTCAGCACGCCACCAGTCCGGCCATCGACTGCTCCGGATCGAATGAGATGCGCCTTCGGTTCTGCCGCTGGCTCGGAGTCGAACAGCCGGTCTACGATAAGGCCTCCGTTTCGATCAGTACTAACGGAACCGATTGGACCACCCTGTGGCAGAATCCGGCCATTATCGGCGATTTGGAGTGGATGGAGATTGAGTACGATATTTCCGACTATGCCGACAACCAGCCGACGGTCTATCTGCGATGGACAATGGGACCCACCGACGGCGGCTTGCGTTTCTGCGGTTGGAATATCGATAATGTCCGCGTAGTCTCGATGTTCTGTCAGATCTGGATATGCGGCAACATTGATGACATTGTCGGTCCAGGTGGACCTGTGGACGTCTCCGATCTAACATACATAGTGGCGTACCTGTTTAGCGGGGGACCGTCGCCACCAGTCCCCGAAGCAGCCAACGTGGATGGCCTTACCGGTCCCGGAGGACCGATAGACGTTGCTGACCTCACCTATCTTGTCGCCTATCTATTCCAAGGTGGCCCCGCTCCTGTGTGTGAGTAGGAACTTGGATCGGCCAGAGATGGGGGACGTTCTCGCACTTTCGGAAATGCGGTAGGCACTCACAAGCGACGGGAACCCAAGATTACCATTCATGGGACTCCTAAAAGGGGTGGTAGGGGGTGCCTTCTGGCCCATATTCTTAAGTGTTCCCCCTGAGCCGTAGGTACTATATTCTCAAACCGGAGGGCTTGTTTCTTTCCCCCGTACCGCTGCCGCAAGGCAATTCCAATACCACAGGACAGTCAGCCGGTGCAGCGAGTTCAATGGTAAAGGTTGGGTAACGTTCTCAGCAGTATCCGGTACTGGTATGCGACTGTACACCATCTATAGAGAAAAGGTCAGCTCAAAAGCTCTGAGTTCTGCACGGTTCAGGGAGCATGTCAAACGGCCTGCCTTAAGTAGTCCACGACCGGCTGAAAAGTTCTATAATCGTCCTGCCGGGGGTATTTCTACGGCCAATAAGGAAGATATCACCGACCCCTGCCTATTCATTAGCAGGAGTCGGATACTCCCGCTTTATCGAAACGTCGCATGTTAGTTAGAAGGAAAATTCTGCTACTCAGCCTCCCGTTCGGCTTTTGCCTGCTCAATGACTTTCTGGGCGATTTCGTGAGGAACCTCTTCGTAGCGGGAGAAGTCCATCGAATACACTCCCTGTCCCTGGGTCATCGACCGCAGGTCGACCGAATACTGGTAGAGTTCGGCCTGAGGGACTGCGGCTCGGATTCGCTGATGTTTACCTTCCGGATCCATACCGGCAATCTTGCCTCTTCTGGAGGAAAGGTCGCCCATGACGTCGCCGGTGAACTCATCCGGAACCAGCACCTCGATATTATAAATCGGCTCCAGAAGCACCGGTTTGGCCTCCAGGAAACCTTCCTTAAAGGCCATCAAACCAGCAATCTTGAAAGCCATATCTGAGGAATCGACCTCGTGAAATGAACCGTAGTACAACGTGACTTTTACGTCTACCACCGGCGACCTGGCCAGTCCGCCGTGTTGCATCTGCTCGACGATTCCCTTTTGAACAGCCGGTATGTACTTGCTCGGGATTACCCCACCTTTGATTGCATCAATGAACTCGAAACCACCACCGCGAGTGTTGGGTTCAATCCTGATATAGACCTCTCCAAATTGCCCTCTACCGCCGGTCTGTTTCTTATGCCGGTATTGCTTTTCGGTTTTGGCCCGCACCGTTTCCCGATAGGGAATCCTCGGTTTAACGAGATCGATGTTAACGCCAAAGCGCTGTTTCAGCTTATCGCTCAGTACTTCAATATGCGTTGAGCCTTGTGCCCACAGAACCATCTGTTTGAGGGCGGGATCAGCTACGACACAAAAAGTCGGATCTTCCTCATTGAGTTTCTGCAAACCGCTGGCGATTTTTTCCTCATCCCCTTTGGACTTGGCCTTTATCGCTACATCCATCACAGGATTGGGAAACTCGACCGGAGGGATCGTCAACGAGAGACCCGCCTGTCCCAGTGTGTTGCCGGTGTGGGTGTTCTTGAGCTTGACGAGCGCACCTATATCACCCGCCGGAACCGAGGACACCTCGCTGCGGTTTTTGCCGTGGAAAGTGTAGACCTGCGTGACCCGCTCGGTCGTATTAGTCTGCTGGTTCCGTAGTTCCATTCCTGATTTTACCGTCCCAGAAAAAGCTCTAAAAAAAGACATTTCGCCCAGGTGACCTTCCGAAGTTGTCCTGAATACATAAGTGAGCGGCTTGTCCTCGGGATCGCACAGAACTTCGACTTTATTTTCGCTGCCGTTTTTCTGAGCCATAATTGGCGGTATCTGATTGGGCGCAGGAAGGTACTTGTCGGCGAAGTCCAGCAACAATTTCACACCTATGTTATTTATTGCGGAGCCAAACAGAACCGGGTAGATCTTTCCCTGCGCAATACCCATACGCAACCCTTTGAGGATGTCACTATCGGGCAGCGTACCCTCTTCCAGAAACTTCTCAGTAAGTTCATCGTCGGCCTCGGCCGCAGCCTCGATAAGTTTCTCGCGTTCGGATTGAGCAGTATCCTGTAGGTCAGCGGGGATGTCGGTATCAGTTCTATTGCCGTTACTGTCGTAGGTGTAGGCCTTCATCTGGAGAAGATCGACGAGGCCCTTGAAATTATCGGCTTCTCCAATCGGAATCTGGACAGCCACGGTCTCTCTCCCGAAAGCGTTCCTTATTGACTCCAGGGTGGTTTGCCACATGGCATTTTCCAGTTCCATTTTGTTGACAAAGAAAAAGCGTGCGATATTGCGGCTTGCCATCGCATTCCACTGCAGTTGAGTGCCAACTTCTACACCAGCGCCGGCATCTATTACAACACCGACCGTGTCAGCTACCTTTAGGCTTCCAAGCAGCTCGCCGGGAAAGTCAGAATGCCCCGGACAGTCCAGCAAGTTTATCTTGTTATTTTGCCATTGGCAGGCCAATAGCTTCGAAGATATCGACGTTTTTCTGGCTATTTCAGCGTCGGTATAGTCGAGCAGAGAGGACCCGTCGTCTACTCGCCCAATGCGGTTGTTTTGCCCGGTGCTATAGGCAATCGCGTCGGCAAGACTTGTTTTGCCGCAGCCACGTTGTCCAGCTAGGCAGATATTACGAATTCTTTCTGTGGTAAACTCCTTCACCAATTACCCTCCAAGGTATTCAACGTTGACGGTACAAGAGCCAATATGGCCGTACCTCTCTAAGGTTTTCGAATCGAGCAATCATACAAAAACACACTGCTCTTGTCAATCCGTTTTGACTGTGAAATAACTGCAGGAAATGCGAGGGGTCACAGATCGCCCTGTGCAAGGTCTTGAATACAGTTCTTTGCTATCGGGTTCTTCGGGAGGGTAGAGGGTACTCTCTGGTGGCTAGGGGGTTGATTGTAGTTTGTGTTTTTAAAGCCGACGCCCCGCGGTTTTAGTGCCGCGGGGCGTGGGTTATTGTATGGGCAAGCTGAAGGCAGTTACTTCAGCAGGACCATCTTCTTGGTAGCGGTGAAGCTGCCGGCATCAAGTTTATAGAAATAGATGCCGCTGGCATGGTTCGCCGCATCCCATTCAAGCTCTACCATACCGGCCTCATGCGAACCGACGAAGCTTTCAACTTCCTGACCATTGACGTTATAGATGGTCAGGGTGTAGTTGGTCGCTGTCGGCAGCGCGAAGCTGATAGTGGTAGCGGGGTTGAACGGGTTAGGATAGTTCTGGTTCAGGGCGAAGTTGGCCGGGATCAGCTTGGTTACCACCGGGTTGCCCTCGCGGGTAGCCATCTCAATGGAGACGATCTCGCCCGAAGTATTGA
>Ga0315555_1000136_pt1 | contig 47171 bp, 34 predicted proteins | sample SalMarSW160380MG_FD_202113 | JGI IMG/M metagenome (GOLD analysis project Ga0315555, IMG submission 202113) | Salt marsh sediment microbial communities from the Plum Island Ecosystem LTER, Massachusetts, United States - Salt Marsh Sediment SW1603-80 ... | reverse complement strand
CAATCATCAATGTTATCAATTCTGTAGAAAGTGTATAATTGTCTTTTTTTGCTGTTATGGTTAAAAATTTAACGCCTGCTCCTAATTTTTCCATTTCAAAAGTTATACTATAGAAATCAAAGAATAGACTTTCATTTACATCATACAGTTTACCTGATTCAATTAATTGTACTGATGCTAAATTAATGAATAAATCAGTATCCAAATCTTTATAGAACACTGTTATATTCAGATATTCACCTACAGAAGTATTATAAAACTGAGATGCTGTGTACTTTGAATTATTGATATAAATTTCTAAATAAGTTTGCCTTTCTAAAACAGAGACTGTAATAATTCTAGTTGATAAGCTATAATTATCTTTTTGGGCTGAGATTGTCAAAAAATTAATCCCAAGGCTTAGCTTTCGGGTGTTAATATCTAACCAATAATTTAATGGAGAATTATCAGTGAAGTTTCGTGAGATTCTAGTACCTGTTAGGAGTACTAGAGCATTTTCAATGAAATTATTAGTATAAGTATCATTATATGTCATAACTATGTTTAAAGTTGTATTCCAAGGAATTTCTATGAAGTTAGTTTCCGTGTTATTTAAAAATATTTTATCAATGTATGAACTTCTTTCAAGGACTTCAATCTTAAAGCGAATAGATTGAGACGTATAATTTTCTTTTTCAGCACTAACAGTTAAATAAGTATTTCCTAATCCTAGATCTTTTGTATCAATGATAATAGTATATTGTTGAAATATTGGGTCTTGCGTTATGTTTTGGGGAGTGCCCAATCCAGTTAATAATACAGTCGCATTGTCAATATGAACATAAGGCTGTGTTTCTTTATCTTTATACGTTATTGTTATATTACCACTATCACCATAGATCATTTGGATAGATTTATCTAAAGTTTTATTGGTTTTATCCAAATAAAGCTGTAAATCGGTTTCTCTAGCAACTACTTTAATATTAATAAGAATATCTATAGATTCATAATACTTTTTACTCGCAGATATCGTTAAATAATTATTACCAAGAACCAAATTAGAAGTGTGAATAGTGATATTATAATGCTCTAATATATCATTTTCAGATAAATCTTTAGGAGATCCTAACCCTATTAATTGCACCGTGGCATTTTGAATAAATTGTGATGATGTTTGGTTTATGTATACGAATGTGATATTAACAGGATAACCCATAGTGACCTCGATTGATTTTTCTAAGGTTTTATCTATAGAGTTTAGAAATAAATTATAGGATGTTGTATCTTCTACAACGCTTTCTGTATAAGAGATTAATAAACTCGCATTATCTATTGATATTGTAATTGTTTCATTCAAAGTAAATGTATCTGCTAAATATACTTGAATAGAGACACTTATGTTTACATCTTTTAAAATTAGACTTGTAACATCAAAACCTCCACTTTTTATATCTTTAAAAGTATCTCTCGCTTTAGACAATTTAACAGTTTCAGTATGAACTCTATCATTTATATATACTCTAATCTCTGAATTAGGAGATGATGTTGTCCAATTTTGTTGATCAATTTTATATTCAAAAATCAACGTTGCATTTTCGATATTAATATTTGCTCCAGTTAATTTATTTCCAATCTGATTCCATGAAATTGATGTAGATTGATCTATCTTTTTCTCATAAGTGAAATTTAGACTCACAGAATTGATTCTTAGGCTTGTAAATTCATCACGATCTGTCCAGCAATTATCCTCACAGAAAATGTCTATTCCGACAATTATCGTAAAGTTTTGATAATCATAAGATAATACTGAAGTTAAATAAAAGATAAGTGTACTTTCTGAAACGTTTCTCATTAATCTATCTACCATTGTTGTATAAGTTAGTAAGCCTAAATTCCAGGTTTTGTTGTAGGCTATCTCCCAAACCTCATTAAAGTCAGGATCTGCGATTCTTATATACATTTTTACAGAATCATAATTTACACCTTGAGGTGTAGCATCATTATCACCATCAGGAACATCTCCAAGTGATTGGTTTACATCTACATTAGAATTAACTGTAGCATTAACGATACCTTTCACTGAGGCGGAAGTTATAACATAATCCTCCATATTTACTGGCAATTCAACGTTATGAACCCATTGTACACTTGGTACTTGACGTGGTCCCTCATTCCATTGATGACGTGCCCAAAATCCGTAATTATCGATAGTATATTGATCCGTACCGCCCTCAGGCCATTCGGGAAATGCTGGATAATCTGGATTACGCCTTGCAGTCCAATTCGATGCCTGTGGAGGATCTTCAACAAAGATATATTCTCTTTTATCTCCTAAAACTTCCATATTTGCTAGTCCAGCACCATAACTAGCACTAACATCAGAAAAATCTCCTTCTGTTGTATTATACCATGGATCTATAGGCGTTTCAAAGGTAGGATTCTCAAGCCATTCTACAGTATGTGGTTCTTGTATGATTCCTTGACTTTTAAGCGTTGAATCATCCTTAATATTATTCTCGGTATCTTGATTAACATAAAATGCATTTTGGTTTAATAGGAAACTACTTATGAAAATATTGGATAATAATGAGGAAGTAATGATAATAAAGATTAAAATCCTTTTATTCTTACAATAATTATTTCTCATATTTTATAAAACCTCAATTTATATTTAAAAATTTTAAATTAGGATATAATTTTTCAATATATTCTTATTAAGTAATATTTCAATATATTTTATTATACTTTTCCCTTATTTTTAAAAATTTCATCCATTTTAATCCAAGCTTATGTTAAATTTGGAAATTCGTCAGATTAAAATTAAAACGCTGTAAAAAACAAGAGAACAATATATTTTATGCAAAAGATTCGTTTTGTAGAAGAACTTACATTAAACCAATACTTGAATTTTCAAGGAAAATTTCGTGATGCTGTAGTGTTGGCTGGCTGAAAAGAAGAAATTAATTAAATTTTTAAGATTTATTAGTATTAAAAGGTTTTTTAGATTAGTCTTTAATTAATTCATCTAATTCTTCCTTTTTCTTAATAATTTTCTCAGTTAATTGATCTGGTGCTATTTTAGGCTCTGTTAGCTGTGATCCCAATTTTTCTAATGGCGATGGTGGCTCTACAGGTTTGACTTTTAATTTTTGAATTCCCCCTAATTCTTCCTTGTAAAGCATAGAAAATGCTTTTTCTCGGCTTGTAATATGCACATTAGGAGTTGATTTTCTTTTTAATGTTCTTTTATATTTTCGAACCTTTCTTACTGGTTTTGGATATTTGAAATATTTTTGATAAGCGTAGAAATAGCTTCCCAGTATTGTTGCTCCTATAACCGAAATTATAAATAGGATTAGAAATAAATTATCCCTTGTTGTTTGGGCGATTACTGTCACAATTATCTCATACCTCTCAAAATCATAATCGTCTCCTGCAAATGCAGTTATCGTTATAGTAAACGAACCAACGGGTATATTAGAGATTGTCGATTCATATATTCCATCGTTATTATTGTCTGTTAATACTCCTTGATCATTTTGCCATCGATATGATACAGTTGCATTCAAAATTAAACCCCCAAAATCTAAATTATTAAGTTTGATTTTCAAATAAACAGGCTGACCAGCGTTGATATTGATAACGTTAGTTCCTTCTGAGGTTGTAATATTAGTCCTAATACGTCTTATATCTAATCTAATATTAATTATTTTTAGTTGGTAATTATTTCTTTGTGCTACAACAGTTAATAATCTTACCCCTATATCTAATTGACGTGTATCTAATAAAGTTGTATATTGCTCTAAACTAATACTTTGATTTAATGAGACAGATAAACCTTCACCAAGAAGTTTCACATCAGCATTATCAATAAAATTACCGAGTAAATCTGAATATTTGACGGTAATATTCAATGATGATCCAATAGGTAATTCTAAAAATGGATCTCCAGTTTTATTATTACCATTAAAAAACAGTTGAAGATTTGCCATTCTTTCGGTAATCTCTACGGTTATTTGAGCCGGTTGAGATTGATAATCACTCTTAGTCGCTATGATATTCAAAATATCAATTCCTTGACCCAAAATACCCGCATCTATAGTGAAATTATATTGTTCTAAGGAAGGATTTTCATCAAAATATCCATGTCCTAACAATTCTATTGTAGCATTACTTAAGTACGCTCCAGTTATGAAATCGGTATATATTACTGTTATATTGATTGTTTGCGAAACTTCAACAGTAATATAATTATTTGGATATATAGCTCCATTTAATAAAACAATTAACGAAGTTCCCCTTACATCAAGATAAAGTGTCAATACTGTAGCAGACGAACTATAGTTTTGTAATTGAGCTGAGATCGTGAGAAATGTGGCCCCAACATGCAAAAGGGATGTATTAAATACTATTTCATATTGTGAGTAAATGAAACTTTCGTTTATAATCATAGAAAGTCCTCCTCCAACAACTCTAGCAGTTGCTCCACTTAGAAAATCGCCAGAAATTTGATCTTTATAGCTAAATGATATGTTTAACAGTTCACCAGACGTAAGAGTTATACTCTTATCCGCTACTTTTTCAATGCCATTAAGAAAAACATTATCAATGTACGTTTCCCTTTCAATTATTTCGATTTTAATTAGAATATTCTGAGATTCATAGTTGGATTCATTTACATTAATTATTAGCGAATGCATTTTATTTACTTCGTATAAAGAACTATTAAACTCCATATTGTAGATTCCTGGTGACATCATAGTTGTAGATAATTCTCCTATCCAATTACTTGTAGGAGAAGTAATTATCCCATTTCCAGTTGTAGTTTCAGTGTAATTCAAATGAATAGTGAAATTTTCATTCCACGGGACTTGCAAATATGGAAATTCTTGGGCTGTTAGCGAAGTCTTGAGTACTAAATTTATAGTTATTAGGGTGGAATTATTTTGATATAAAGATGAATTTGCATATATAGTAAGTAAATTATCACCAGCAACACCTCCAGAGGTATTAAAGTCTAATAAAACATAAAATCCAGGACTAATTTCATTAAAATATTCTCTACCACCCAAGAAATTATCGATATAGATTAAAGCGCCTCTAATTGCATCTCCATTCTCTTTATCATTAAAAGACACTATAAGATTGATAGTATCCCCCTCAAAAATATTAGAATAATAACTCTGATCAGGTGTAAGTGTTGAGAAATGTTTTACTGTAAATGTTTTTGTTATAATACCCGTTTCATTTAATCCGAATATTGAATAAGAGTTATTCCAAGTAATTATTGCTTCATACTCTCCAACTTCATAATTTGGTGGAGTACTAGGTATTTGAAAGTAATTAAAATCAACTAGACCATTTGAATCTGGAGATTGAATTTGATTTACATCTGTCCAGATTGTTCCATTTGGAAATCTAATCTGAAGCTGTGCTTTAGTTTGTTGAATATACCCAGAAATTAAAAGTGAATTGGTGATTTGTGCTGTTATATTTATAAAATCACCACTTAAAAATTCTGTTTCCTGAACCCAGTCATTTCCCGTAGGTATACTTGTTGTATTTTTAAATATATGCAATTCTTCACAATAATTGGGTGATTCCGCTTCAAATTTCCAAAAACCATCAGGTGTAGTTGATATTGAATTCACTGGAATTATTAAAAGTCCAGCCGTAGAATTATCACATTGATTTAACCGATTGACACTTGGTAATTGTGGTTCAGATACCCAATTTATGTCAATGTCTGTTGGAAATTCAAGCCTCATAGTAGTTTCTTCATACCCACTAGGGACAGCAAAATAAGCATAACTCTCCCAATTAACTAAGCTGTTGTTTTCTACTGAAAATTTTATTCCCTCCGAAAGGGTATTTGTTTCATAACTCGTCTCAGGAATATCTTTAAATGCAAATAAATTTAGATCAGTTTCTAATTCTATATCAAAATTACTAAGATCCCATATATCATCACTACTAAAGTTTGCATAAACGTTTGAAGATTGCCAATTGCCATTCAATTCTAAATATCCTTTTCCCCAATCTACATCATTTACATTGGTGTTATTTATTTTCAATTGAAGTTGACTGGGTTTAACTTCCGCTTTTGGTATTACTTTGACATTGTCAATGAATAATTGCTGATATGCAATGTTTGGAAATCCTGTACTATAACCCGCGGTAGCAGAATTATACTCAAGGGCAATGCTTATATTCATAACAGTATTGTTAACGGGATTAGGGTATATATTTGAAGTATTTACCCAGACTCTTTGGGGTATGGAGAAAGTTCTCCATGTACTAGCACCATATAGTTTTAAATTATAGGCTCCTATACTATATATTTTTATATCATTTAATCTAAAAGCTAATTCCCAGGAATTAAAATCTGTTAAATAATACGGATTCACATCAAATTCTAGCGTACTATCAATAATACCTCCACGTTGTATTATAAATGAGCTGTTCCACATGCATTTATCTCCATTATCATAATAATAATAGCCACCAGATAAAACACCCCCCATTCTTAATTCTAAAGAACTACGGCTATTTAGATTTGAAAAGTAATTACCGCTCATTATATTATTACTACCAATAATATCTCTCTCAATGAATGTCCAATTCTGATAATTATTCACAATGTCGCTAGTATCATCCTCGCCAGCTGCATATGTACCATCATCATTTCCAAAATCAAAAGTTCCATTATTCCAATTTCTGGTATCATATAGGTTTTTTACAGACGTATCCAGTTTATATCCAATCCAATCAATTCCTAATGGAATTTCTGCTATATCGTACGTGCCATTCGCAAAACTCACTGATAAATCATAGTCTGTTCGATTGGCATAATGGGATACATTCCAGGGCGCTCCTATTCCACTGAAGTGATTTTCAGAAGACAAACCTTGATCGTTTAATTTGTTAATTTCAGATTTATAATTACTATTCGATTTAAAATCTACGAGATTAGTTTTATTTAGATTGCTTAAAATTATGTTCAGAGTTAAGCCAAATAAAATAAATAAGATTATAATAAACTGTTTTCTTTTACAATAATTTGATATTTTTTTCAATATATAACACCTAATAATTATTCTTATAATTTGCACTTATTCATATTTACAAAAATATTTTAATCTTACTTTTAGTTTTCAATTACACTCTATCACGAATTAATTGGAAATTCTAAATGTCTATTTTATATTAATTTGAATAAAGTTTAATTAAATTATAATAATAAATAATACTTAAGAAATAATAATATAGTTTTAAGTTAAAAAACTTATTTATAGAGTTTTTAAAGTGATATAATTGATCCAAGGCATTTTGACATTTCAGTTTAAAATTAATCAAAAAGAGACGGGTGAAATAGCACCAGAGTTTGAACCCATTCAATTAGTATTCCGGGAAGATACGTATGATGAAAACAATTTTTCTGAATTACTTGCCCAAAATGATATTTTTGCGATTTTTTACCAGCACACTACGGGTCTTTTTGGAGTTAAATACAGTTACAGCAATTTTTACGAGGGAAGATTAAAAGAAACTCCATATCAAGTGTTATCTTATTTTAAACAAGTTGCTGATGGGACACAGTATTTAGCCATTTCAATATTTGAATTAGATGATGAAATTGATATTTTTGATGATCTAATTAAAGAAATGGGAAAAAGATTAGATGTCATATTTGATAAATTAACAAGAGCAAGGAACTCAAAACAACTTTCATTAATCGAGAATATTAATATTAGATTAAAAAATGAAGTAAAATTCACAATTTTTCAAGTTGACCGATTATCGAATTTAGATAAACTTCAGAAGATCGCGTTGATTTATAATAGTGTGGAGCGTTTGAAAATTTTGGAGATCTTACGGGAATATCCAATTTCAAAAAAGAAACTGAAGGGAATATTAGAAAAAATGACAACTAATGTAAATGTGGATATTCTTCTTCAACCATTTTTAGAGTTGAATATCATACGTCGGGATTGGATAAAAGGTGAGAAAGATAAAAAATCGGGGGAGATAACACATCAAGGAGAATATTTATTTTTAGTCAAAGATTTATTGTTTGCTCGTGTTCCTAATGAAAACTTGTTAAACCACTTTAAAGATACCAAAAATGAATTGTTACCCTTATACAGACAAAAGGTTATTGAATATTTCTCAAATTATGATCCTTATACTCAACCTATTGAAGAAACGAAAAAATTAGCTTCAATTCTACTCAATCCCGATGTATATGATTTTTTTGTATTGATGAGACATAATCATTACCCACTGGATAAAATTCCCAAAATTTTTTCAGAATTCGCTGTTACAGAAATCTTACTAGATGATTTAAAGAATTTAAATATTATTACTGAGGTTATAGACGATAATGATAGAAAATGGATATGTTTATTAACGGATATCAAACCATTAATAGTATTTCCAGAGTATTTACTTCCTAAAATTAGAGCTGCGTATAAGGACCAAGATTCTGAGGGAGCAATTACTTATGAAATTGCTAAAAAAGCGCTTAATTTATTAGAAATAACATATCCAGAGAAAGTAAATTTTTAAGGTTTATACATCAAAAAGAGATGATTTTTAAAAATGTATCTATTTAAAGACAAAAATATAGTTGAAGTTCCTATTACATGTAAAATTTGTTTAAAAGAACTTAAATTTCCCATTTCGGCAGATGAGTATAAACAAATTACAAAGTTTCCTATTAAAAAAGAAGATATTCACGGTGAACCTCCACATAAATTAATAGTATTTATCAATCAGTATTTGGAAATTGAGAACTTTGAGATAAAAGATGTTATAGAGAAAGTAAAAGATGTGGCTTATTCAAAAGAACTAACTAAACAAGTATTAAGTGAGATTGATCTATCAGATGAAGAAATAGATCTATACTTTCGTACTACAGGCAGAGAAGCAGTATCAGTCGGAGAAATGTCAATTTTAATTAACAAACCAAAAGAAAAATGCAAAGAAATTGCAAACAAATTTGTTGAGAAAGGCTTATTTAGAGAGATCATAGGCGCAACTCCACATTATCAAGCATTACCACCATATGCGGCTTTAATTGCACAATTAAAGAAATTTTATACTTATATTTCTGATATAAAATCTACTATCCCTCAACAATTAGATAAATCATTTGCTCAACTTGAAACTGAAACTAAAGGCATGGAAAAAATGAAAGATACAGGTGCAGTAATGACAGATTTGAAAGAAACAATGCTTTCTCAAATCCATGCTCAGAAGAAAGAATTTGATAATACAATTTCAGCAATCGATCAAATTAGAACAATCACAGATGATATCTCAAATCTTGGAGATTTTACTAAAACGTTATCTGATGACCAAATTGGATCATTATCCAAGCAATTTGAAAATCTTAATGTTAGAACCTCCCAAATAATTAAAAATCAAGTTGATGATCTAAGAAATCAATTTGGTGATATCAAAAATACAATTACTGATAATTTACAAAAATTAAAGTTAGGTGTAATTCAGCAAGCTGTAGGCGATGTTATTGATAAAGTTATTGCTACTCGTTTAAAAGATATTACTGATAATCTAAATGTGCAATTAAGTGTTAGTCAGACTGTATTTGCAGATGAATTGAATAAGGCGACAAAAGGAATAAACACAGAAATTATTTCTAAACTGAAAGATTCTCTTGAGGATGCGACAAAGAATATTGAATCACTTACCTCTAAATCAGGAGAAGATAAAGAACGAATTTTTGCAGATATTTCTGAAAATTTTAATAAAGCTGTAAAGTTAGCAGAACAGCGAATTGATGGTCTTTCTGGAGGTATATTTGAATCTTTTGGAAATATAAAAGATATTTTTGGAAAGGGAATTGTTGATACACTAGATCAGACTTTATCAGATATTTTGCAACGGTTAGAAGTAAGCGAAATTACTACTCGAGAATTTTGGGATCAAGCTAAAGGCCAACGTGGATTTACTATGAAAGATATCTGGTTTATTCGATCTCCAGAAGCGGCTAAAGCTCATATAAATGAAGAAATATTAAATGCTAAGATGAGAGTTTTAATTGTTGCCCCAAATCTTTCAGATATAGACATTGAAACAATTAAAACCCGACCTTCACGTGTTAACTTTAGAATCGCAACTTATATTGACCCAACTATCCCGGAACATGAAGCTATTATGCAAGAGATGGATAATATGGATAATGTGGATTATAGAAATCGAGTTCTGCAAAATCTTTGGGGAATTAATAAAGATTATGAAGAAGTAATCCTCTGTGTTCTTTCAAAAACGGAATTTAGAGGAGAATCTGTTACTGAAATAGCTGGTATAGGAAGCATAATTGAAGAACATATCAAAATATTTGTTCCTATACTTGAGGATGCTTGGGTTGGAGCACGAAAGGAAGTTATGCGAGGAATAAAAAAGCCAATCTCATTAGAAACAAAGCCCATATTAGAAGAACCTTTAAAAGAAGAACCTATTATCGCTAAACCTGCAATAACAATCCAATCGGAAGAACCTAAAGCTGTAGTGAAAGAAACAGCTGAAATTCCAAAAGACACTTTCTTATCAAAACAGTTCCATGATGTTTTAAATAATCTTGAAAATATGACCGGACGAGAAGTTTCAGAAGCATTTGAAAGATTTCAAAATGAATATGTTAAAATGAAAGGATATAACAGTGTATTAAAAAACATTCATAATGCCGGCACCGAACTTAACGATAAAACAGAGATATTAAGTCGTCCTGAAAGGGAAGACCTAATACTTTCAATGAAAATATGGAAGCAAAAACTAAATCTTTAAGAAAATACTTTTTTTAATTATTTTAATCTTTTAAATCTAGTAAACTGCTGATTTTTTATAATAAAATACTTATTATAGTATTTATAATTACATTTTTTATGGATAAAGAGGTTATTACTTTAAAATCTGGGAAAATTAATGAATATCTCCATCACATTGATATGAAAGCATATGGAACAACAAGGATGCTATCAGTTTTCCTAGCAAAATTCGATGATTGTTCAATTCTCTTTGATTGTGGTTCTTCTTTGGATATTAGAAAAGGATTAAGATATTTTAAAAAAAATCATATCCCATTATCATCATTCAAATACCTAATAACATCACATCATCATTTTGATCATAATGGTGGAATGTGGAAATTGTATGAGGAAATAAAAAAGTTTAATCCACAAGTAAAAATTCTTACAAACTCCCTCACAAAAACGCTTTTAAATGATTATGAACATCATTTAAATCGTGGAAGAAGTACGTATGGAAATCTAGTTGGTGAGATGAAGCCTATTGAAGATAATGCGTTTAAAATTATAGAACCAAGTAGAAAATTCAAGAAAAATGCTGATGAATTAGATGTGATTGAGAAATTTACTTTCAAAGGGTTAGAGATAAAACTAGCCATATTAGAGACACCAGGCCATACTCCAGATCACCAAACTCCTGTTTTGATAAAAGATGATTTAATTGATTTCATTTTTCTTGGAGAAGCTGCTGGTACAATTAACCATTACTCAAAATTATTAACTATGCCAACATCTATGCCAATTTATTACAATCATGAAGTTTATATGAATTCTTTAGAAAACCTAAAACAACTCTGTCCATTAAAAGCGGGATTCGGGCATTTTGGAGTAGTAAATGGAAAAGATAATGTTCGTAACATTCTTTTAGAGCATGAATCCTTTATGAAGAAGTATAAATCTTTAATTATCAAATATTACAATGAAAAAGCTGAAACTAAGTATATTCTTGAAAAGATTTTACCAACCTTGCTCCCTAGAACTGATCTATCTATTGAAAATTTTCCTATTTTTAAGAATATAGCGTTAGGGATTGTGTATGGAATGATGATCTCTCTGGGATTTCGATCAATCCCTCAAGAAGAAATGAAATATATATAGTAAAAAATTTAATAGATTCCTTCCGTAAACTTCTAATTATTGATTATCATTAGATTTTATAATGGATAGAGAACTTGCTATATTTGATATATGTATTGTTGGGGGTAGTATTGCGGGTAATTATTTGAGCTATCTATTATCCAAAACAAATTTAACAATATTAGTTATAGAGGAACATGACCAAGTAGGGTTACCTCTTCAATGTGCTGGTATTGTTTCTCAAAAGCTGAATAGATTAATTGATTTACCTCCCGAACTCATTTTAAATCGAGTAAATACGGCTAAAATTGTATCACCATCAGGAATATATATTAAACTAGCTGGAAATGAAAAACCATATATAATTAATAGGATTGGCTTAGACCGTTTATTTTATGAAAAGATAAAACATAATAATAATATCCAATATAGTTTTGGAGAGAAATTTAGAAATTTCCAAATTATAAAACATCGTAAGGAACAATTATTATTAATTGAGACTAATAAAAGAAAAATAAAAACTAATATTTTGATTGGCTGTGATGGACCTTTATCATCCGTAGGAAGGATTTTAGGGGTAAAAAATAATAATTTATTTGCTACTCAGATTCGAATTGAGGGTCAATTTGATGAAAATGAAGCAGTAATGTTTTTTGATCCCCGATGGAGAGAATTATTTGGTTGGATTGTTCCAGAAGGGAACAACATATATCGTATTGGTATAGCAAGCTCTAAAAGCATAATAAAAAATTTTCATATTTTTCTAAATAGACTAAAAGTAAATGAAGACAGAAAAATTGATCAACAAGGGGGATTAATACCATATGGTTTAATGAATAAACTTGCTTTTAATAATGTTTTATTAATAGGAGATTCAGCCTGTCATGTGAAAGCTACCACAGGAGGTGGCATTATAATGCTTTTAACAGCTGCAAAATATGCGGCCAACTGTATTAAAAAGTGTTTTAAACTAAAAAAGTTTTCAAGAAGAATAATCAAAAAATATTATGAAAATCCATGTAAAATTGAAATTGGGCGAGAATTGAAAATCCACTATTTAATTCGAGCATTTTTAGAGAAATTTTCTGAAAGAGATTTTGAAAAAGTATTTCAAATAATAAAAACAAGTGAAATTGATAATTTAATTTCTATTTATGGAGACATGGATTTTCCAAAATCATTTATCTATAAATTATTAAAAAATCCATTAGTAATTCCCTTTGTTATAAAATTCGTTTTAAAAAACCCCCATATAATTGCTGATCTTGTCAGAATCCTTTGTTTTTAAGAAGGAGGAATCATAGTAAAGAAAGCAATTTGACCAAAGAGAAAATACCAAAACAGCATAAACAAAACTATTACTAGGGTTGATACTAATCCAAAACCTTTAACACCTCTTGGAATACCGAGACCCTCTTCATTTTTTCTTTGAATAAAGGCTCTTATCATTGCTACAATGTATATTAAAACGACTATTATTGCAACAATCCATAAAAATAACATAAATAGTGATAAAGTATATACAGGAAAACTATTTAACCACACCCAAAACCTTATTATTAAGTAAGTGGGAATTGTGGAATAGATAATTGCTGTAAAAAAGAATACAATTCCCCACGCTATTCCTTTAAATGCCATTTTCACTACTTTAAATTATTATTTAAGGTTGAATGCTTTGCTTTTTTTATTTATTATATTTATGATAATTTAAAAGATTTGCTGGAGGTTTAATTTAATGAAAAGACGTCTTAATTATTGTCTTTATAATTGAATTTGATATTACACTATTTTTCGTATTAACCATCTTATAGCGGTCATAACTTTTTCATCTTCTTTTAAAATGTTTATAGGAGCATACTTTACCTTGACACCAAGTTCCCTTAATTCATTAATTTCAAACGTTTCATTAATAAATTCTTGGTCAAATTCTTGCTTACCATGAAATTTATTTCCGATTATTAGAATTGGCACTAATTCTGTTTCAATTTCTAATCGTGTATTATCAACTATTTTGAAAAGTTCTTTTGTTTGAATAATTGAGTCTTTATCTGATAAATTAAAGATAAGTATAAATCCTTGCGCAAAATTCACGCAATTCTCTAAATTCTCGAAATCTTTATATTCGAATTCTCTTATCTGATTATCATATTTTAAAATTTCGAGGTTCTCAATAACAACCTCATAAATCCTACTTGGTAAATCATTTCTTTTAATATTTAAGAATTGTATTAATTCAATATTCTTTAGAAACGTTGTTTTACCCGCTCTTGGAGCACCTATGATAAATATTTTCTTTATAAGACGTTTGTTCCTTATAGGGGTTTCTAATGGGTATTTAGGTGCTAACTCTTTAAAATATTTGTTGAAAATATCCAAGAATCTACGTTTTAATTCCTCATTGGCTAATTCTAAAGGGTATACACTAGAAATAGAACTCTTCTTTGTATGCAGAATTGATGCTAATTCATATTTTAATTTGCCAATCTCAGAAGCAAATTCTTCTAAAACTGGTGCTTTAGAGTCCAAATATTTGAATACATCTACAATTTCATCCTTAAAGATTGCTGCTTTGATCATGTAAGTAATCATCATTAATTCTTGACCGCCCCGTGCTAATTCAGAATCAATATGAAAGATATGATTAACAGTTTGAAATTTCCTGTAAGCAAAAATGAAAGTGCCTTCCTCCTCATTGAAATCAAGAATTCGATTAATATCTGGTGTATCTGAGTTTTTAACTAATGGTTCGCTTGAATATAAAGTACTAGGACCGATAACTTGATCAAAATAAGTTATACAAAGAATTTGAGAATTTGACATACTTTCTAAGAAAAATCTTATTTTATTACTGAAATTTCTATTAGAAAAATAAGAGTCATTAGAATATAAAATTTATAATTTCATATTAAAAGAAAATAAAAATGGTTACTGGTCATAATTTAATAAAGTTAATTTTTTTGGAATATGGAAAATCTAGAAAAAATTTAAAGATAGCAATTTTCACAATATTTTAATAGAAATAGTATAATGTGATTCAAATGGGAGATTTTAAAAAGATGGAGCAAGCTTATAAAGCTTCTTCTAAATTACTGGAAAAAAGAATGGAAAAAGAGCGTCCGATGGATCTCGACATATTGAGAAAGGTGAAAGAATCATCGATTATTATAGTTGCTGGTTCTTATGATAAAATTGAGTTAGTATTAGAACTGATAAAAGTTCCATACATTTTAATTCAACCTCATGAAGTCAGTCAAATTGAATTAAGACCAGATCAAATCCTAATTATTAATTGTCCGGGAAATGTATATGATGATGCTCTAGGGAAGATAAAAGAATTTGTCAAAAGTGGAGGATTTCTCTTTACTACTGATTGGGCTTTGCTAAATATTCTTGAGAAAATATTTCCCTATTATTTAAAATACAATCAAAGACCAACCGCAGATGACTGTGTTAAAGTAGAAGTATTAGATAAAAGTAATAAGTTTTTAGAGGGATTATTTGATGAAAATGCTGATCCAATTTGGTGGTTAGAGAGTTCTTCATATCCAATTCAAATATTAGATAGAACTCGAGTTAAACTTTTAATTGTAAGCAAAGAAATGCAAGAAAAATATGGTGAAGCTCCAATTGTAATTACATTTGATTATGGTGATGGTACAGTTCTGCATATGACTTCCCATTACTACTTGCAAAGAGCGGAGCTTCGCACAAAAAGACATAAAATGAGTGCCAAAGAATATGCTATGAAAGAGATTGGATTATCGGAAGATGAAGCCGAAATGGACGAATTAAAAGGTCTAAGTCTCGGGGAGGCGGAATCTGCATATTCCACTACCCAATTTATCAGTAATGTGATTGTAGAGCAGCAAAAAAAAGTTGAAAAGAGGAAAAAGGAGAAGGAGGATAAATAACAATTTTTTTTTAACTAAATTCTTAAGAAATATAATTCTACTCCTTTTGAAATCGATAATTTAATTTGTAATAAATTAATTATTTTATCATGGTTGAGAGCCCACGGGAATTGCATGGAAAGCGACTCATAGGATATGCCTTAGGTAACTTTGGTTTAATTTTGACAAATATGTTCATTGGAGTATTTCTTTTTCAATATTATGTTTATACCATCAATTTGGACTCAATCCTTACATCGGTTGGAATTTCTTTACAACTTATTTTTTCAGCAATTTCTTCAATAATTTTTGGAATCCTTGCGGATAATAAAAAACCAACAAAATTTGGAAAGCGTCGACCTTTTCTCCTTTATGGATTGCCAACATGGGTTTTAACTAGTATTATCCTCTGGTTGCCACCTAAATGTCCTCAAAACAATTCACTGTTTATTCCTACCGTAGCTTTTTTATGGAGCATATTAATCATTCAATCAATATCTGGATCATCAATGATGACAGTTCATTTTTCTATGCTTACAGAACAATCACAAACGCATCAAAATAGAGAGAAAATTGCTGCTGTTATAACCTTCTTTCAAATAATTGCTTCTATTTTAGCATTGATGTTGCCTCTAATCATTGAAAGTATTTTACCAAATCCTGAGAATGTAAAATGGTGGGAACCTTCAGGGCAAATAGTTTTTTCTTATATGCCTTGGATAGGAACCTCATTTACATCATTTGGAGTTATTAGTATTCTAATAACATTTTTCTCAGTAGATGAGAGCTTCCATAAAACAACAACTCCTAAAATTAGCCAAAAAAAAGCTGCATTGAGATCTTTTATTCATCAAATGAAAACACCATTGTGGGACAAAAAATATCGAAATTATTTATCCGTAAGGTTATTTACTAGCATATCGGGAAAAATATTGGGTATAATAGTGATACCTTTTCTGACGTATGCACTATTGTTTACTGGGAATAAGTATTATATTTATGTAGGTGTCTCGATTATAAGTAAAATGATGGGGTTTTATATCTGGCGGAAATTACTTAAAAAGAATTCAATTCTTAAAACATACATGATATGTATAATATCTTCTATAATTGCTTGCTTCCTTGAACTAATATTTTTAATTGAGTTCCTTTCTGCTGAATTTGAAATTATTTTCTTCATTTGTACCATGGGTACAATTTTGGGTTCTATGTATGGATTAGGATTATTTGAACCGCCTTTAGCGAGTGCTTTAGTTTATGAAGCTGCTGATAAAATTGAAGATTTCGATTTAAATCAAGCAGTTTCAAACATTTCTGGAGCTTATTTTGGATTGAGTTCTTTTATCATGGCAGCGGGACAGTCAATAGCTTCTTTTATAATAGGAATAATTCTTACTGGACATAATGCTGAGAATTCTACAATAATTACATTTACTTTGGCTTCAATGGGGATTTTTTATTTGATTAGTCTATTCTTCCTGAAGCGAATAAAATTAGAAAAGAAATTCATAAGTAAAGAGATTTTAAGCTCAGGAGTTTCTGAAGAAGATTTCTTTCTTAAGAAATAATTATATATTAGCGGGATTCCGTATAAAAGCTTCAATTAACTGGATAGTTTTATAAATGTCATCAAGCTTTAATAATGATGTTGGTGAATGAATGTATCTACAAGGGACAGATACTACGGTACTTGGAACACCACTACGACTAAATTGAATTTTTCCAGCATCGGTTCCTCCATACCTAGGTTTTTTAAATTGATATTGAATGTTTTCATGTTCCGCATTTTTAATCAATCTTTTATTCACTTTAGGATTTGAAATTACTGACATGTCAGCTACTGTAATTGCTGGCCCTTTTCCTATACTTGCTGGGTTTTCAGAATCTTTTATCCCTGGTACATCAGCAGCAGTTGTATTTTCAAGTGCAATTGCCATTGTAGGTTTAAGTCTATAAGCACCAGTTATCGCACCATACCCTCCTACTTCTTCTTGTACAGCAAAATTGAAAAGAACCGTGTCAGAATGTTCTTTTTCTTTTAAAAGCATCATAGTATGGAGTAGAACATTACAACCTGTACGATCATCAAAAGCCTTGCCACGAATCATTCCGTTAGGAAACTCTACAAAAGGGCTAAATAATGTGCCTACAATGCCAATATTGATATTGTTATTAAGTACTTCATCTTCCGATGCCATACCAATATCAATATACATGTTAGGAATGTCAACAGTTTTCTTTCGTTCTTCTATTGTGGTAATATGAGGTGGTTTCGATCCAATAATTCCATGAAAGATTTGCCCTTCTCCTGATTTTAAAATAATAGACTGTCCTAAAAGAGTTCTGTTATCCCACCCACCAATTGAGACAAAACGTAAAAAACCATTCTTATCAATATGAGAGATCATAAATCCAATTTCATCTATATGAGCATCTAATAAAATTCTATTTTGTCCGCTTATTCCTTCTTTTATAGCTAATACATTTCCAAGTGGGTCTATCCATGCCTTATCAGCTAAGTTGTTTTTTTCAATTTCATCAAGAATAAAATTTCTAACCTCTTCTTCATGTCCAGATACACCAAGTAAGGCTGATAATTTTTGTTGTAATTCTTTAATACTCTCAATATTCAAATTAATTCTACTCATGAGAAAAATTCAATTAAATTAATAATTATGCAATTAATAATTCAAATAAATAGTTTAAGAAAATTAAAAAAAATTAATTAAAATAGACAACCTCTTTAAAGAAAATAATCTAAAAGAATAGGGCTTAAAATATATTAATAAAATTATTTTTTTCGCTTTTTTAACTCAGCTATTGATTTTTCAGCTAAGATCAAAGCATTATCGTATTTTGATTTATATTTTTTAACCTGTGCGTCTAATTCTATGATTCTATTATTCAAATCTAATACCATTCCGCTGTCTTCACTTAAGGGGACCATATCTTCTCCACCTTTCTCTGCCATTTCTTTTAAAAAGTTGTATTTCTCTTTCCATACATTTATTTCTGTTTGTAATTCTTCTATAGTCTCATCAGTAGCAACAAGTGGTATATTTTTTCCTTCTTTTACATCAGCTACTTTTTGTTTTAAACGATTAACTTCATCCTCTAATTCTTTAATTCTCACTTTTAATGTAGAAATTTCATCTAAATAATCAGCAGCTCCTTTTGGCTCAAGCATTTCTTCAAACATAAATTTTCCAGTTTCTAATTCATCAGCAGATTTTCCTCCTAAAAGCCTCTCTTTTCGCCTCTTTAATTCTTCAACTGTTTGATCTGAAAGGAAATCTAACGGATTAAAGCTGACACCCCCATGTTTTGTTCGCCTTTTTCTAATTTTCACAAAGAGAGGAATGCCCTTAACAGCTTCACCGCATATTATTGCTTGCCCTTTATCCAGTCCAGAAATATCTGATTTATTTTCATTACTTAAATCTTCAGCACTAGAAATTGTAATTCCAATATCTCTTATATCTGATAAGTTATGAATAACCCAAGTCCCTGCTTGAGCTCTTATTGTAGTATCTAATAATTGTGGACGTTGTGTTCCTATAACAATATTTGCACCAAATTTTCTTCCCTCTTGAGCAAATAATTTAACAACTTCACAAGTTTCTGTCTGCTTCTTTCCAGCAAATAAGTGAGCTTCATCTAAAAATAAGTAGAATGGAGGTATTCCTCTAGTTGTGCTAGCTTCGTATAATTTTTTTAGTAATTTACCAGCTATGGCTTCTTGAACTTCTAAAGCCAAACCATTTAAATTTACTATAGTACAAAGATTCGGCGCAACAATATCTGAAGGTTTTAATGAAAATAGGTATTCTATATCAACATCTCCCCCCCTATTTTTCTTTAAATCAGAAAATTCGATTATACCATCAACAAATTCACTTTCTCCTTGAGGTAAATCTTCACCAGCAACCTTTAAACTACCATATTCTCCATGTCTATCCAAAATTACAAGAGGAATTCCCTTCTTAAGAAATTCCTCACATAATACTCCCATTGTATAAGATTTACCAGAACCAGATTTTCCAGTAATGAAAATCCTACCAAAATTTTTAATTAATAAATACACTTCATACGGATATCCAATTAAATTCCCTAGAGAAAGTGATTCTTCCGGTGGATTAAATATACCTAAAATTTTTGCGATTTGTTGTTCTTTTGCCATATAAACATCTAGCCCTATTTCAAATGGTCTTTTTGGTCGTTCGCCTAATACCGCTAATTTTGCCATGCGTCCCTTATCTTCGGTCCACATATCAGTAATATAAAGCACAAAATATTCTCTATTTCCTTTTTCATCTCTCTCTCCATAAATAGTTAAATAATTATTTCTTTCAACTGGAGGACCTTCAAATACAACGGTTACTGTATGAGTTGTTGTCTTCCCCGTTAACCTACCGACGGGTTTCTCTTCTTGTGAACTACTATTTTCTTCATCTGTCATAAAGATCACACTTAAATTGATATTTTAGCATTATATGTAAATTCAAATATATTAATAAGATCTAACTATTTTTTACAATTTAAAAAGAATATATAAATATTCATAAATCCATTAGCTACTTTTATTGGTTTTTAATGGATGCTCTTTTGTAAACATCAGTAGCACTTGGAAGAAGCTTTATTTATTCTTTCATATGATACACTATACTCTTCTTGGTCATTCTTATTGGTTTATAAGACTCTTTTGCTCTTCTTAGCCCTTCAATCCCTAAATCTTGTTCTCTATTAACATAAATAGCATCTACATAGCAATTTTTTAAGAAGAAATTATTGATTGCTTGATAAGCCCCCTCATACTCCATATGAGCCTTCTCAATATGAATCACTAAAGTCTTATCATTTAACATTTCACCAAACGTGTAAGCAGCACATCTATCATCCACGCATAATAACCCGCCATTAAAACCAAGTGCATCAAAATTATTTAAAGCTTCATATATTGCTTCTTGTTCTGCTTCTAAACTTTCATCTTCGGTACAAGCTCTTATTATACACCATTCTAATTGGAGTTCTTTGCATTTTTCAATAAGATTTTTCGTTAATAGTTGAAAATCATAATTATAGTTGTCTAAGAACTTTTGTAGCCATCTTCTATTTTGCCTGTATTTGTTTCCCGCTAAATTTATGATCTCTTTCTTGTTATGTATATAATCCCAATTATTAGGATCTTCAAGACAATCCAAATTTAATTCAGAAAATTTCTCGTTTTCTTTTAAACTAATACAGATATCCTCTGGAACTCTATGAACTTCTAGATTCTCATGATTTTCAAATAATTCAATGATGATTTTGTCAGGCTTAGGACCAATTGGAGGAAAGAAGTAAATAAAATCTCTAGAGGAGGTATTAATTGGTTTTCTCCTTTTTTTTAAATAATCATTAGAAAATAAGATTAAATGCTCCTTAAATTCTATAAATAGGAAATTATAATAATTCCTCCACATAAAAAGGTTAGTAAATGTAAATTCAGAAATTTCAGGAGGATATTTTTGAAAGTACTCATCAAATAACGTTTTATGAGTTATTTCAATTGCTTTTCCCGTGCTAAGATCCATGGTTTATTTATTATTTAAAGAACTTTAAAAGGATTATCCTTTTAAATTAGATGAGAGACTTGAAATAAATCGATTTTTATCGACATTTTAAAAAAGAATTAGTTTTAAATCTATATGATATACATAAAAAAATTATATTTCATTCAATGATATACCATTTCATAATTATATTTATAATTTTGAAAACTACTTATTAAATTGAGTTACAAATTTTTTTCTCTTAAGAAATTTTATTTAAGGATGGATTAATATCAATAGTCTCGGATATGAAGAGTATTCCACAAGTTAAATTAAGGAAAAATGAAAAAGATAAATATAAAGTTTTAAAGGCACTTACTTTAGCTGTCTTAATTCTTGCTTCTATCGAAGGAACCATTTGGATTCTTGAGGAAAATCAATTATTAGAGGAACCATATTTATGGGGAAGTCGACAAGAAGTTGCTTATAAAATTAACTCTTGTAAAGAACTTTTTTCTCAACCAGAGAATGCACATAAATTAAAAGTTCTTGCAATTGGGGATTCTTTTTGTGCTACAAGCGTTAATCCATATGAGTTTGACAAGTATTTTAATCAGAGTACAATAACTTATAATTTCGGCATAGAGGGGACTGGTATATGGGCACATTCTTTTCTCATTGAAAAAGTCATTATCCCACGTATTACTCCTGATGCTATTATTTGGATGATAAGTACACCCTCTGACTTTGACAAGCATGATCCGTTTAATCATGATGGAACAATTTTGAATTCACCAATGGGTCGGTATTATAGAGGTGATATGAATAATATGACTTTAGAAGAACTCTTTGATATGTCTTTCTTAAAAATTTCTCGATTATATAAATATCGCGGAATATTTATACCTACATGGTTTAATTCTGAATTGAAAGCAGAAACCGAAAAATTTAATAATAGATATTCCAGAGGATATATATTTGCTTATAGAATTATTAAAAATGATCCTCCTAATTTTCGTATATATATAAACAATCTAGAATTTGATACTTTAGCAGGAAATAAATTTATAGATACTGTAAATCTCCTTGAGGATAAAAAAATTAAATATCTTGTTGTAAGCAACCCACATTATTATGCTTTTATCTACTATAATTATACTGCTCAATTATTCCAGCAACTCCCAAAGAAAAGTTTTTTAGATTTAAATAATTTAGACTCAACCTTTTGTAATAAATATTTATTTAATGATATAATACATCTAAATGTTTATGGCGCTCTGCTTTTTACTAATATTGTAGCAGAAAAGTTTGATGTATGTTTATTTGACTAATATAAAAAGAATTCAAATTTAAAAATTTGATATTAGTCTAATCCATAAACTACTTTTTAATTATTAGAATTTTTTAATAGTTAAAATATATTATTTTATAAAATACAACATCTCCTAATTTGCTTTGTCACTAACTTTCACTGATTTTGGTTTCTTAATTATACTTTTTACAGGTGTATTAATCTATTGGGCTTTTAGTAAATACATAAAGATTCAAAACACAATTTTATTAGTGTTATGTTACTTTATTTATGGTTTTGGAAGTTATTGGCTATTAATTATAATATTTTCATCAACAATTTTTAATTATTTTAGTGGTATTCTTTTAGGAAAAGAGTATAATAATAAAATAAAAAAAACCATTATAATTCTAATCATATTGATAAATCTATCGGCCCTTTTTATATTTAAATATTTTAACTTTTTTTCTGAAAGCATTGCTCACCTATTAAATATTTTCGGATTAAATATTGAACCTTTATTGTTAAATATTATTTTACCTCTAGGAATCTCTTTCTTCACTTTACAGGTGATAGCTTATAATATTGATGTGTATAGAGAGGATATTCCCCCTATTAAAAAGTTTATTGATTTAGCCATTTTTATTGCTTATTTTCCAAAACTAACATCTGGTCCAATCGAACACCCTAAAATTTTTATTCCTGAAATTGAAAAAAGAAAAAAACTTTCAAATTGCGATTTTTCTGGAGCAATTCAATTGATCCTATTTGGCTATTTTGGTAAAATTGTCATAGCAGATTTGATTTCTTATCACATAAGTGATTTTTATTTAAATCCTACTGTTTTTAACTCTACAGATGCTTTAATAATTACTTTTTTATATACTATTCAAATTTATGCAGATTTTTCTGCTTATACTAATATTGCTCGAGGCGTAAGTAAGTTATTTGATATAAACTTAATGATCAATTTTAATCAGCCATATTTATCAACAAATATTCGAACTTTTTGACGAAATTGGCATATCTCATTAACAGAGTGGCTTCGAGATTATCTTTACAAACCTCTAGGTGGTGATCGAAAAGGTTCAAAAAGATTAATATTAAACATTATGGTAGTGTTTGTGATAAGCGGTCTGTGGCATGGCGCTGGTTTAACTTTCATAATGTGGGGACTCATTCATGGAATCTTTATTATTGTCTATAGACTTAATTATATTACTTTAAATAAATGGAATAAGAATCCTATAAACTTAATTGAAAATTTAAGTGGAAGTAAGAAAAAAATATCTTATGGTTGTTACAAATTTTTAGGCCTTATTATTACTTTTCAGTTTGTGAACTTTGCTTGGATATTCTTTCGCTCAGATGATCTAAATACTGCCTTTTTAATTATTAGACAAGCATATTCGTTTGATCGTCTTTTTGTTGAACATATCATTCAAAATTATTTCCTCTATATATTGTTATTTTCTTATTTTTTCATTTTCTTAATTGATATATCTCAATTTAAATTGAAAAGGCACGATATTATCACAAATCTACATTGGTCACTTCAAGGAATAATTTATGCTTTCTTAATTTTTATGATAATTATTTTTACAAACAGTTTTGTAAAGTATACTCCTTTTATATATGCTGGATTTTAAAAAATTAATAATATTACAAAATTTGTAAATATTATGATCTTGTTTGGAAATTGGTTTATTTATTAGTTAAATTTTAAAAAAAGGGAAATTTAAACATGAAAATTAACGGATTAAAATTACACAGGAAAATATCTTGGTTGGTTGCTTTTTTTTCTTTAGTCGTGCTAATTATAGTGAGTTCACATAGATTTCTTGAAATTTATGATTTCTATCCTATTATTCAATTGGGTCTTGAATGGTCTTTAATGGGATTACTTATAATACATTGCATTCTTTCACAAAAATACTTGAAACTTTGGTTCCCACGTATCTTTAAAGGGTTAAAAAATGAGAGAGCTCGCCCTATATACATTTTTAGATTGATACAACTAATTACGAATAGATTAATAATTATTTTAGCTACCCTAGTAGTGATATCTGGTTTAGGATACTATGGGTGGTATGCTAAAAGCATTGGAATTATAATACCATTTAGTTTGCATGTATATTATGATTTTTCTATGATGGTATGCATTATAATCCATATTGCGGTTGGATTTAAATTCATGTTTATAAGAAGAAGAATAAAACATTGGAGTTCTAATCTATTTATAATTCTTTTAAGTAGCATCTTAATAATTATGATTACTCTTCTAAACTTTATACTATAGAAAAAAATAAAAAAGGATTAAATAAATTAAATATTTATAATTTTTTAATAATCAATTCAGCCATTCGGTTAGAGAAGCCCCATTCATTATCATACCAACTCAACACAAAAACTTCATCCTCTACTACCTTAGTCCAAAGACCATTGAATACTGAGCTGTGTGAATTACCAATAACATCACTACTTACAATAGGGTCATCAACATACTCTAAGATGCCCTTTAAACTATCATTAGAAGCTTCCTTCATCTTAGAGTTTGTTTCCTCAGCGGTACATCTATTTTCAACAATCACTTTTAAATCGACTACACTACCATCAATTGTTGGTACTCTTATAGCAATACCATCTAATTTTCCTTTTAGCTCAGGAAAAACTAATCCAATTGCTTTCGCAGCACCAGTAGATGTAGGAATCATATTTTGGGCAGCTGCTCTTCCACGGATCATTTTATCAGGATTACCTGATCTTGCGATATCTCCTGTTGTTTGATCGTTAGTATAAGAGTGGATTGTTGTCATAAGACCATATTTGATCTTAAAATTTTCGTTTAAAACTTTAACAACTGGAGCTAAACAATTGGTAGTACAAGATGCATTTGAGATGATTTTATGATCACTTGTTATTTTATCATCATTACATCCCAATACAACTGTAATATCGGGATCTGTAGCCGGAGCACTAATTAGGACTCTTTTTGCGCCAGCAATTAAATGTTTGCTAGCCCCTTCTCTATTAACAAATCGGCCAGTACATTCAACTGCAACATCTATATTATTGCTAGCATGTGGTAAATTCGCAGGATCTCTCTCAGCAGTAATTGGTATATTTTTACCATCGATAATTAATGAGTTTTCAGTAGATTCTACTTTTCCTTTAAATCTTCCGAAGACAGAATCATATTTTAAAGAATAAGCCAAATATTTTGGCTCAAAAAGATCATTAATAGAGACAATATCAATATCGTTCCAGTAATTATCATATACAGCTCTGAAGAATAATCGACCAATCCTTCCAAAACCATTAATTGCGACTCTTTTTGCCATCTTTATCACTTTTTTTGAATTTAGTTAGAAATTACAATCTAAATATGTGGTAGATAGTTTTTTAATTTTTTAGTTTTTATATTTTTCCACATGTAAAAATTGTATATAGGAAATTATATGGCAATAGAAATGAAATGGAAGAGATAGAAAAAATAGTTCTAAAAAGTTTAACATAAGTATTTTAAAAGACTTTTAAAGAAAGAAAAATAAAGATTTTTCATTTTACATTTTTTCCTTCGCATTTTCAATATTTCTCAAAATAGTTTGTGCTAGTGGACTTTCACTTAAACCTATTTGTTGTAGAATCTGTAGTGCTTCTTCATATTTTTGTATCGCATCATCATAATTTTTTTTATAAAAGTCGATAGTTCCAATATTATGAATAATTTCTGCCATTCCTACAGGATCACCTATTTGTTTATATAGTGCGAGGGCATTTTCATACATCATAAGGGCTTCAGATAAATTTCTCTGGTCCTCTAAAATCATCCCAATATCCTCTAAACATTTTGCTTGTAAATTTGGTTGATTCATCTTAGCACTTAATTCTGAAGCCTCTTCGAATGCTTTTAAAGCCTTTTTAAGATTTCCTTTTTCACGATATACCTTACCTAAATTTATAAGTGTATTTGCCTTTCCAAGTTGATATCCCACACGTTCGAAAATCTTTAAAGTCCCTTCCCAAACTTTCATTGCCTTTGATTGATTTCCTTGATAAAAATATACTAATCCTTCATTACTGAGGGTTGTACCTTCAAGTAAGGGATCATTTAATGTATCTCCTAATTTTAAAGCCTCTTCAAAATAGTTCAGTGCTTCAGTAAAGTTGCTAAGGTTTGTATATATTAACCCAATGTTATTAAGTGTGGATACCCTTTTTGATAAAGATCCTATTCTTATTGAGATATCAAGTGCTTGATTGAAATATTCGAGTGCTTCATAAAATCTGCCAATAGCCCTAAATAATTCACCAATTGTATTTAAACATGCAACTTTACCGTCAAGATCAGATAGAAGATCATTTATATGAAGTGATTCTTCATAACTCTTATAAGCAGCATCCACATTGCCTAAACTTAATTGAATCATCCCTATAATCATAAACATATCTGCTTTATCAGATAGTTTTCCTAATTGATCAAAAATATGAAGCGCTTCTGTAGCTTTTTCTAAAGCCTCTACATTGTTTCCCATATTTTTAATAATTGAACTGATATTTCTAAGAGTTATAGCCTTGGAAAAATAATCATTTGATTGTTCAAATAATGGAAGTGCTTCCTTAAAATAATTTAACGCATCAGAATATTTCCCCCATGCATTATAAATATTTGCAATATTATTATAACAAGCAGCTTTCCATTCTTTAGGTTCTATTTTTTCTGCAGACTTTAATGCTTGATTATATAATTCTAAAGCTTCAGAATAGTTTCCTTTCTCATAATGAATTTTACCGATTAAATTAAGAGATTTTATAATCATAACGTCATCTTTAATTTTTTCTGAAATCTGAAGTAATTCTTGCGCACATCGGAGTGAATCATCCATTAAATTAAAATCAAAATATATTGTTTGTGGAATAAAGTATCTCATTAGCTCATTTGGTGGTGTTATATTTTCTTTTAGCCATTCTAAGGGTGAAATTGAAAAGTTATCTTGACTTAAGTTTGGGGAACCATTTAATAATTTATTGGCTAATCTTGATGTATTCACATCGACCCTATAAACATTCTTTACATTATTCATTTGTTTGATTTCTGTAAGAATTTGATCTACTTTTTCCATACTTTTTGACGTCTCTATATCATTATCAGTGGATTCAATTTCATAGATTATCTCCTTTCCCTTGTCATCCCATACAAAATTAATCCATACAAGATTCTCGATATTATGTAATTTCTTTAAAGTAGGAACAACATCAAAATCATCACTCCCAGAATACCCCATGACAATTAATGAGCGCCCACTTGAGATATTATCAAATAAAGGTTTTTTAAAAGGCTCCACTTGAAAGACACTCATTCCCTCCTTATTAGAACCAAAAGCTTGTATAGTCGCTACTAAAGTATCTCTTGTATTTTCATTGGTAATAAAATTTTTTGTAGAACCGTGAATTTTATAAACTGTCTTTATTCCATTCAAAAACAGTTTGGAAGGATTTGCATAATTTTCAAAGTCTTTTCGAGTAATAATAATTTTAATTTGCTCCTTGGGTATATTTGACTGGAGTAGGGCATGTTCTATTAAAAAATCAAAATTAGTGGTCATGACGAAGTGTCCTTGATTTACTTTCTCAGCAAGATAGAAATGTTGAGTGTTTGGCTTATTGCAGAGTCCATAATAATCAATTATTTTTAGGTTTGGATCCAAATTATCCCTGATAATTTCTACCAATCCTTCAAACCTAAGTTCCTTTATATTTAGGATTTTTTCTACTTCTGATTCTGCACATGTAAACTTTATTAAAGCTTCCATCATTGATCGTCCAGCTGGTTGAGAAGAGGGTACATCAACAGAGCACCCTGCACCAACTAAAAATGTTAATTTCTGGTCATTTCCTAAAAGATCTTCTATTTTTAAATTAGCTTTTTTCATGTTAATCATTTAAACTTCTTCTGTTATTTAAGATTTTTTACGTAAAAACCCGAATTATTTCTTGAGAATTGATAACGTAAAAAGCACAAAATAAAGCATAACAAAAAATTGAATAATCTAAAGTAATCGATGAGATGTTAATTATAAAAATAGTATAAAAATAATTTTTCTTTAAGCTTCCTCTTCTTCTTCAAATTCCTTACCCATTAATCGCATTACCGCATCAGCCAGTTTATTTTGACTTCGACTCATAATCCCTTTCACTTTTCCTTCTTTTCCAAGGACTCTTAACATGATACCATTCCAGATAGAAGAGGGCTCACCTTTTATGTTCTTAAATCTATCTCGATGTACCTCAACACTTATGTTATCATAATTCTTAGCAGCTTCAGTACATTTGAAACATAAAATACACTTGTCTCTATCTACTTGTATTTCCTTACCTTTTCTTTCCATAGCGCTAACAGCACACTCATCACAAAAAGCGTCGAGTACTTTTGCATCTTTTTCACTACAAGTAATGGTAATAGAACCTTCTACAACCTTACGTACTTTTTGCCCATTATCTAATGTTCTTACTTCTTCTTCGAATTCGGGAAGTGAACCGTTTTCAACTACTAAGAGCTTCTTTTCTCCATTTATAAACAATTCGAGAGTGTAGCCTGGGCAAATCCAGGAACAACTTCCACAAAAACTGCATTTTTCAACATCTACGACAATCTTCTTCTCTGATTCTATACCCATTTCTTTAGGGGTTCCTATAGCTGTCTTTTTTAGTGGTTCATCGTAAATAGAGACGGTAACAGGACATACGCGATGACAAAATCCACATTCAATACATTTATCTTCGTGGTATCGGAGTTGCATAACATGATTTAACATTTTGAACTCGTAATCTACTGTATTCTCATCCACTTGAATAGCTTTTTTTGATGGTAGACTCATTCTCTCTCTTATTCGTTATGAATTTTAGATTAATTATTTATAATTCATATAAGATAATAAACGTTTCAATTAGGTATCTTGTATTCGATTTGACAATAAATTGAACTAAGAATATATTTATATAAGATTATCTTTTTTTTCAATAATTCAATAATATTTGCGAATCCAAATATGAGTCTGAGCATTTTTAAAATAACAATATTTTGCAGTTATATTTTGATTATTCATTTCGTTACTCTTTCTATATTCAGTAATTCCATATTTAGGGGAATAGATAATGTTCAAGCGAATCAACTATCAAATTCCGGTTATAACGATGAAATTGAATTAGAGTATGGAATTCCAACCCAATTATCAGAGATATCTATTCCATTTAGTACTACATTTGAAGTATGGGGTATTATGCAATTTTATCTCAGTGCTAACTATTCATATAATAATGGTTCAATTTGGATAAATGATCAGAATGAAAATAGAATATGGGAACATGATCTTAATGAAGCTTTCGAAGTTAATATAAATTTAAACGGTTCATCTATGAGATATTATAGTTTATGGGTCAACTCATCAACTTTAGGGAATAATACATTGTATTATACTTTCATACCTCGTATTTTTCATGAAGGAAATATTGGTTTAATAATTATTATCATTACGGTATTTATAATGCCTATTTTAATTATTATTCTGATTGCTAGAGAGAAAGGGAGAAAAAAAGAATCGCGTTCTGTAAGATTTGCTAAAAAAATAGGTGAAAGAATGGCATTAAGATTTGAAAATAAATATCAAGAAAAAGTTAAAGATGTTTCTAGAGAAAGAAGAAGCGAGAATTATTTAAACTTGTGCCCTAAATGTGGAATTAAAATCCAAAATCATACGGACATTTTTTGTAGGGAATGTGGGTTTAAATTAAGATAAGAATTATTAAAAAAAATGGAAATATCCACGATGGTTCTTGTCTTCCAAAATGCTAACCACCTTCTAGTTGTCACGATGATCCATGAGATACATTGATAAATATTTGCTCTGCTTCAAGGAGAAAAAAACCAAATTCAATAAGAGTTATTCTAACAATAGGAGAAAGAATGGCACTCAAATTTGAAGATAATTATAAAAAGAAAAAGAGTCGGTAATGTCCTGCATGTTGAATTGAATTAATTAATCAATTAGATAAATTTTGTTCAAATTGTTGTTCCAAATTAGGAAAACAACCCAAAAATAAAAAAAAAAGAATAGATTAGACTTTTTTCATTGTTTCTCCACAGCAAGCAAAACCCATATCAGAACAGGCACTTTCATCTGCACAATCACAACTCTTCGTAACTGTAAATTCAAGCCCACACTCTTCACAAACGTATTTATCTCCTTTTTTCATTTCATGACAATGAACCATATTTTATCACTTATATTACTCTGTTTTAATATGAAATTGATATCCTTTAGTATAAAAATATTTTCTTTATAGTTTATTATATTCAGTAAAACACTAAAGATATAGCTACGTGTAATATAAATAACAGATAGGTTGAGCTTAAAATTTGAAAATAAATATCAACAAAAATTAGCGAAGAAAGACAGTATATTCTGTCCTAAATGCGGATTAAAGGTTCAAGATGATGGTGATAATTTCTGCAAAAAATGTGGTTTTAAATTAAGAGAGTAAATAAAAAAAAATATAAAAATTAAATGTGGAAGTGGATTTACCCTAAAACATTAGAGATACTGCAATATCTATGATAAAATATAATGCAAGGATAAATAAAGCTGTCCAGTATATGATTCGAAAATATTTCCATATTGTCCATTTATTCTCTTTTATTGATTCCCATAATTCTTTACGATTCATTTTTTTAGACCTCCGTTTAAATGAAGAAATGATATTTCCATAATATAAATGGAACAATAACGAGAAGACCCACAATTATCATGATAATAAGTTCGATGATAAATTTTTGAATTTGAGTTAATTCTTTTTCCTTTACTTTTTCTTCAGTCATATTAACTACCTCCAAATTGATTTGCATATTGAATTAATCCAGTAGCACTAAATCTAGCCATCCTTATCTCCGTTGCTGTAAATAGCATTATCCCAACAATCCATGGATAGTCGTGATTGATAGGACATGTATAGTAGCTAACATAAATATCATCACCTCTTATGACTACTCCTGTATATGCGGTGTCACCATTGCTAGGGAGGTCAAAAAGATGAATCAGTCGATCTTGTTTAATTTCATAAATTGAAGTTCGTTTTTTACTTATGTGATTGCCAAGATCGATACTTGGACCGAGGTGATTACGTCCTGCAGCAAAAATCCTTTTTCCATCTTCCAATGCGAAAAGGGTTGCCCCATCTAATCGTGTTTGGAAATCTGCAGCATATGACCAGTTTAAGAGGTTGTTATATGATGTAGCTATGATGGTACAAGCATGAGGTGTCCCAAATAAATAATCTTCCCAACTACTCACAGAACTCACGCGTAAGGTTGCAATTAATTCACCATTTGGTAAGAACATCAAGCAAGGTTCATCACTAAAATAAGTATCGTAAACTACAGATACTTCTGTCCAATTTACACCGTCATTAGTTTCTAATAAAATTGTTTCGGGGTTGTCTTCTTCTTCATTGCTAGCCATAACATACCAAGTATTATTATCATTGGTTATTGGTTCTTGTCTTCCTAAATGCCACCCACCTTCCAGTTGCCATAATGTTCCATGAGAAACGTTGACAAATATTTGTTCTGAAACTGACCAAGTTTCACCATCTATACTTGAGCAATAAAAAGTCCAATTTGGACTAGGATCAAACTCAAAATTAGGTAAGAAGTATAAAAATAGTGTTCCATTAATCTCCGTTAATAATGGATCTCTTACATCATTTTGTCCAGGACCTTTAATAGTAGCTACTGTCTGCCAACTTCCAGCAGAAGCATCAGAAGATTTAGCTACGACTAATTCACCATTTAGATCCTGAAGGTGCCACTTAGAAGACTGATAAACTAAATAAAATTCATCATTCCAATAGAATAGTTCAGTATTAGATTTATGATGCTTTTCTAAATTATTACCCGAAGGGATTGCTGTCCAAGTTTCCAATTGGAGAATAGGATCTACATTAAAGGAAGGAGGAAGACGAAGAGAATAATATGTAAGCATAGCTCCAAATAATGAAACAAGCGATATCATTAAAGTGAATAAAACAACGATACATTTTTTACCACTATTTAGAACTTTATCTTTAAATTGTCTTGTTTCTTTTTTGATAAAAAATACATCTGTAAGAACAAGATATATAGTTTCAAAAATCCCAATAAATAAGAAAATTGCTATAACGATTCCAAAGAAGAAAGTGAAATTCCTTGTTCCTCTCCCAAATGGTTCTAATGTTCCAATCGTACCAATTATAATCATCAATACCACAGCGATTAATATTGAATATAATGGGATTTTAACTTTTGTAGTTAGTTTAAATTTTAATTTCAGCATTATTTTTTCTCTTTTTTCTCGATTTTATATTGATTTATGAATAGATTTTAATTAATATTTATCTAAAACTAATATTTAAAGATTACATACATAGATTTTACATTCATTATCTTAAATGTAGGCAATTAATTGATTATTAATTAGTGAACTTGGCAAATCTTTTCAATCAACCATAAAATAGTTGATATAACTCCTTATAAAGTTCAGCAAGTCGAGAGATTCTATATTGGTCATTTTGTTGTAAAATGTAGGAGATATAACCCGCTAGTCCTGTAGGATTATTAATCCATTGCAAAAAACCTTCAGCTTCTGCTTTAAGATACGGATCAATCTTAGGTTGAGTTGATGCAACTTGGTTCGCTACAGCTTGCTCTGATGAATTCTCAGATGCTATCTCTTCCTTACTGTCGGTCGGTAATTCAATCTTAGATTCAATAAATTCAGATTTTATCCCTTTTTTCAACATAGCTGCTGCTCTTGCTACAGCAGGATATGCCATATGAAACCAACCTTTGGCTTTAGGTTTAATATGAGCCAACATATATTTATCTCCATCTGGAGTCGCAGCACCAATTAAATGTCCTTTCTTATGACGATTTGTGCTTATAAAACGTTCAGGTTCCATCTGTAAAATGGAGTACTTAATTCCATTAAGAGTGACAAATTGTGCATTCCCGCTAGACCATTTAGCTAAAATTTCATTTATATCTTTCTTAATATCCCATTTACCTGTAGAAAATAAAACTTTTCCTCTTTTATCCACTAATGCTACATCTGATGCATCAGGATAGTGTTTTTGCAATTTACTCACAACAGATTTGATACTAACCATGATTAGGAAAGCTTTTGTTATTTTTTTCAATCACTAAATTTTTGTTTGGTTATCTTAATCCAATTATCAATGTCTCTTAAAAGTTCCACCTTCTCTTTCGAACTTAAACCTATATTAGGTTCGGCTCGTTGATAAACATTTATATATTTACTGAGCTCCCATAAATAATTTACATGGAGAATTTTTTGCTTGATATTATTTCTTACTATTTCAAAAGCTCTTCCAATTGTTTGGATATCATAATTTTCTTCAATTATTTTTCTTAATGTTATAAGTGATTCTAAAGGATTTTCATGTGGAATATAGGGAAGTGGTTTAATTTCGATAAAAGGGCGTTTCATAGTCCTCAATTCAAAGTCTTCTTCTTTTTTAATAAGTTTCATAACAGCGGGTTTTTCAAGTGTCTCAGGTTGTTGAGGCTGATAAAGTCTATTTTTCTTTTCTATACCTGCGTTCTCTAATTCTTTTTTTGTCTGTCTTTTAAATTCTACTGACCATTCTTTGAAAGAGTTCATTCTATCCTCAGCAGAAATGAAAATAGACTCTTTAGGCATTTTTTTATACATTTGATCACCCTCTTGATTAGAAGTAAACGGTTTACCAGATCTAAGGAAGGGAGCAGATTTTTCAATTATAGAAAATAGGAACATTGGATCATATTGAATAGTAGAGTAGACATTTTTCAATCTTAGGATAGTCTTATTAATATTTTGCAACTCTGTGCTGGTAAAATTCTCAGTGAGATGTTTATCACTACCTAACGTAATTCCAAACAATCCTGCCGTAGCTTCTAAGTATTTTGTTTTAGCTTCATATTCAATATCTCCTGATATCATTATCTTATTGTAGGAATCTCTAGAAGTACTTAATAGCATATGCCCATTTTTTTCTATATGAAAAGATTTTGGATCTCGTAAGACTTCTATAAACTCTAGAAAAATATCTTTATAAGGAATAAATAAATTTCTCATAAGTGTCCCTCGTATAAAGGTTAACTTATTTTCTGATTTAAATGACATGTCAATTGGCACCTTAAATAATTTTTCACCAATAATTACATCTCTATCATTTTCTAATGTAATATTAATTGATGTTGCTAAATGGTCATATACATAATCAGCTAAAATTAAACCTGTTAATTGTCGATTATCTGTGATATATCTTCCAGATTGTAATTCAAATTTAACATAATAATATCCTAATCCAAATAAATAATATAATGTACCCATTTCACTTGATATAGCGCATTCAGTGCCCCCTAAAAATATAACCAGATCTTGAGAAATTTTGGAAACATTATGATGAGCATATTTACCCAATGTTGGATAACCAAGTAAATCTCCCCAACTTGGGATAATAAAAAGAATATAATGAGGAACTAGTTTGCCATTGATAATATTAGTTGACATATTTTTTTTAAAAAAAAAGTGAATTCCTATTTTAAAATGTTAGTTTCTACTATTTAATTTTTTCTTTAAACTAGACTTCATGCATATTAATGTTTATAAAAGGAAATCAATAGTAAGTAAATTTCTTAGTGTATTATTCTAGTTTTTTCATTTGTTTTTAGTGGAATGGCATTAACTTCTATGCAATTCTCAGTATTGGACATGATATAACAAAATATATCAAGGTAGCGCAAAATTTAAAAGAGAATCTGAAGAAAAATACAGAGTAATCACTGAACAGTCATTTATGAGTATTTTAATTATACAAGATGGAGTTTTAAAATATTTTAATGAAAGATTGCCAAAAAGATTAGGATTTTCTGCAGAGGAAATAAAAAATTGGAAACCATATAATCAAAAATTTAATTTGAATCAACAGAATCACGCTGTATCCATACGGTCATTTGACTTTTACCACGATTAGCCCAAGCATAATAAGGGATAAGATGTATTTTTTCTAAATTCTTATCATTATTATGAATAGAACCTGTAATAATAACAATCCCATTAAGTAAATCACTATGAAGTTTCTCTTCGAGTAATGTATTATCATTTAATTTTATATTAAATATTGATTTAACTTCATTATCAATACTTTCAATACAATAAACAATGGGACCTCGTTCAATTGCCACCTTATCGATATTTTCTTTAACCTTTGGATTACTTAATACTCTTCTAATGGGCATTGGTATGCTTAATTCAATAGTGTCATTATCTTTCCAAGTTCTCTGAATTCTAACAAATCCATTTTTTATATGAAATTCTATTAATTCATCGTTGATTTTTATACTTAATTCCAGATTATTCGGTGTCAAGTAATAATATAAATCACTTGGAACTGGTTTGTTGTGTGCCCAGCCAGGAATTCGAATTGCTATTGTAAATTCTTTCATTTGAGTGAGAGAGATTGTAATTTTCACATCTCCGCTCCATGGGTAATTTGTTTCTTGAATAAGTGACACTTCGGTGTCTTGAAGTTCAATCGAAGCAAAGCTCCCAATAAAAAGGTTAGCAAAAATACAATCATCTTCTAGCGCATAAATATAACTCGGAATCTGGGGTATAAAGCGTACAATATTAGTAGGACAACAAGGACATCTATACCAAGATCTTCTACTTATATTTCCTTTTGAAGAGAGAGGGTTAGTATAGAAAAATCCTTTTCCGTTTAATGAAATTCCCGAAAGGAACCCATTATATAAAGTACGTTCCAAAACATCAATATATTTAGCATCACTATACAATAAAAAAAGACGGAAATTCCAAAACATATTGGCAATAGCAGCACATGTTTCAGCATAAGCTTCAAAATTAGGCAATTTATATTCATCTCCAAAGCTTTCTCCTTCTGAACGAGCACCAATCCCCCCAGTTATATATAATTTTTTAGAAACTATATTATCCCAAATACGATTTATAGCTGTTTTGTATTCAGAAATATTGTAGATAGACACGATATCTGTTATTGCTGAATACATATAAGCCGCTCGAACAGCATGTCCAACTGCTTCATATTGCTCAATAACTTTTTTATGAGATTGGTTATATTCCGGAGATCTTGCATCTTCAAAATAAATTTTAAATTTACTCAAATAATCTTCAAAATCAAATACTTTAGTAGAACCACGAAGGTCTAAGAAAAATTTTGCTAAATCTAAATATTTTGTACTATTTGTAATTCTAAATAGCCGAATCAAAGCAATTTCAATTTCTTGGTGTCCCGGAATTCTCTCTATTTTTCCTGGACCAAATTCATTATATATTAAATCTGCACTTTTAATCGCCACATTTAACAATTTTTGTTTACCTGTAGCTTGGAAATAACCAATTGCAGCCTCAATAAGATGCCCCATATTGTATAATTCATGACTTAAGATTGAAACTAATTCCCAACGTTTTTTGCCGGCCCATACATGAGGTTTTTCTGGATTTATTGTCCGTGTAGTATATAAATATCCATCATCTTCTTGAGCCGCTGCTATTTTCTCAATTAAATCATCAACATAATCTTCGAGTTTAGAATCAGGTTTTATAATTAATGAATATGCTGCCCCCTTAATGACTTTAAAAACATCCGAATCATCAAAAGGAAAGATCGGTTTTTTTCCGTCATTTAATAATCCTGCGGCTCTAGAAAAATTGGCAATACGTCCAGTCTTCTCGCAATTTTTAAATGCATGAGGAATTGTTATTTTATGATTAATTTCTATTCTCGGAGACCAAAATCTATCATTTATCTTTACTTTATCAAGTGAAATTGGTCGAATTACTTTACCTGAAAAATCCAAATTATCTACCTTACAAAAAATTAATATTTCTCAAGATGTTTTCTTAAAATTCTAGGTAGATTAAAAATATAAAATTTAATAAAATTATGATTATGATTATCTAAATACCATTTAAGATAATCAATACAGATAAAATCATGATATTATGAATAATTGGATCTATCAAGCATTCCCTAAAAAAAACAAGAAAAATTTATCAATTTTATAGATTTTACATTCTTTTATTTGGTTAAGAAAGTGTGATATGTCTTGAAAGAAAAGAATTTTTCAAAATTTCTCTCAAAGAGCAATGTGGGTAAAGAACAAGCAGCAATTTTTATTACTAGATTAAATAAATTCGATAAATATCTTAAAAAAAAGAATTATAATATTGATTCAATTCCTAAAGGAGAAATCCTCAAATATACAGAATATTTAATAGCAAATAATAATGGCACAGTGTTAGATTTATTAAGAGCTTTAATCAATTACGCTAATTTCATAAAAAATTATGATTATATAGTTGAGATTATCGACATCTCAGAATCTTATAATGCAATGGATAATCTTTATGAAAGGATTGCTGAACAATATGGGGAACAACTGCGAGATGAAATTTTTAACAATATTAAAATTCCACCATTGGGAGTTGATCCTGAAAATAAACCTGAATTTACTAAAAAAATTATGAAAAGATTGGAGGAAAAAATAGGTGAAGAAAAAACAATAGAACTCTTGAAACCATGTTTACATGGTCGCCCTGGTTCTATTGAAAAAGATCGGGAAGACTTTTTAAAATTAAATGATATTGATGATTTTTTAAAACTAAAAAAACAAGAATTAATTGATCGACTTCAAAAACATCAAAAAGAGGGGACTCTGGAATTTGCACAATATATCGATGAAGAAGTAATCGAATTTATAAAGAAAACACCCTCAATTAACCCTGGAATAAGAATAGGGGATAAAATCATTGAAACAAAAATACCTTATCAAACTAAGAAACATATACAAGCAAAGGATAAGAGAATAAAAGGATTTTATAGTTGTTATTGTCCTTGGATACGAGGTGCTATTAAAAATGGTACTGACTATGAACTTTTCTCTCAATTCTGCCATTGTAGTGCTGGATATACAAAGAAATACTGGGATGTAATATTCGATCAATCAACCACTGTAGAACCAATCGAAACACCTCTTACAGGAGGATTATTATGCAAGTTTGCTGTTCATATTCCAAAAGAATTTCAAAAATAAGAATACATCCGTTTCAAATTTAAAGTTATAAATAGGACAGATTCTAACCCAGATTTTAAATTTCTTTAATTTTCAGTTCAATAAGTTCAATTTCACAAAGTCTAATCGCTATATTGGTGGGAAATGACCTGAGAAATAAATGAAACTCATAAAAGCGATAGAAATTAATGTAAAAACTATTATAATAAGTATAAATCGAATATCATCATTAAGTTTTCTGATTCTGTCAAGTTTTTTTACAATTTCTTTTAATTGATTTTGGGTATTTTCATCATTCATAATAATACTCTAAATTTGGGATTTCAACTTAATATTATAAGATAAAGAGATATTTATAATTTTACTATGGATTTACTATATGAATTAACTCTCTCCTAATAATGATAATTTTAAATTTTTTTTCTAAAAAAAATGTTAATTAGTATCTATAAATCAAAATCAATAATAAAATAAAGAATATAAAAAAATTAGGTCTATGTTTTTTCTAATTTCATCTGGGAAATTGCTTTTCCAGATCGGAATGGAATATCTTCAAGAGACATGCCTGCCTCATATTTAAACTTCTTCTTAAAGGCTTCATTTAATGATTGAAAATATAGCGACAAGGGTAAGTTTTGAGGACAGTTATTATCACAGTTTCCGCATTCTACACATCTATCCGCATCATGAGCTATACGTGTTAATTGATATGTTGCTTTATCAATATTTTTATCTTTTCTCTTTTTCTGTAATATACAATCTACGCAATAACAAACGGGACAACCTCGAATGCATGTATTGCACATAGTACATTTAAGTAATTCCGCAATTTTATCTTCTTGTGAAAGTTTCTCCCATTCTTCTAGATCTTTCGCTCGCTTTTCTTTAGCTTTTTCGATTATTTCACTATATTTATCTGAATGTGCTTTTTTCTCCTTATCTGGAAGTGATTTTTTCTTGATTCCTGATTTATCCAATATATCACTTCCATTATCTGAATACACTTTTAAGATAATCTCATCTGAATCAACTGGAATTCCAAGATCGCTTACAGTTAAATCAGCGACTACTGGAATTTTTCGATAGCATCTCAAACAATTCTCAGCAACAGTAAGATTAAGTTCTTTTGTGCTTCCATCTTCCATCTTCACGATAAGACCGTTGTCTCCTACCTTTTCTTTTACAATTTTAGTTGGATCAACATCTTTAATCGCTCTCATTTCTCGTCCTGCTTTTGGAAGTATCCCTCTATCTTCAATACCAATTATAAAGAGATTATCAAGATTTATTTGTTTGATCTTTGCAAGTTCTATTAGTGCTCTCGTATCGCAAGGACGAGCAACTAGTCCTACTTTTTCATTCATTGCACCTGCAACAGATTTATGCAGATATTTTGAAGCAGTGTCTGTTCTTGCATAGCCAAATGCAATTAAAGGAGTTAATGGAAAATCCTTCACATCTTCTTCTTTTTCTGCTAATGTAGGTTGAACAGTAAACCTGTCTATAGTCCCGGATTTCTTATCAACTCTCAATTCAGCACCGATAATTTTATCTACTGCTTTTTCTTTTAATAAAGTCGCTAAGATTTTAGAAAAATCTTCAATCTTTATCAAATATTCTGCCATTGCTTCCATGTAATCCCAACTCTAACTATTTACTAAACTATAATTTTTTTTTAAATTTCCCAAATTTTTTGAAATAAATTATAAATATTTTTATTAAATTTTATTAAACTATATGTATGTGTTATATGGTGCACCCATTTCTTCAACTGAGTTCTCACTTTTTTAACTCAATCTCATCAGTAAACACATTAAATTTTTTAAGCTTTCGCTTTCGCTTTTTCTTTTTTAGGTGTGCTTTTTGTACGTAGAGGGTTTGGCCCTAATTTACGGACTGTTTTATCGATTTCTATAGCTTCATTTTGAAATTTCTGGCCTTCAGCTGCAGTACAATAGATTATTTTTATTCTATCTGGACTTATTCCAACTACTTTTAATATTTCTTTAATATATTCGACTTGTCTATATGCGTGGTAATTTCCCGTTTCATAATCGCATTCACCAGGGTATCAAGCATTAATTACTACACCATCTGCGCCTCTTCCAAATGCTCGCATTATTAAGTCAGATCCTACACGCCCAGAGCAGGGTACTAAAACATTTCTAATCGAATCCGGATATTGGGCTCGAATAGTACCTGCCATATCAGCTGAACCGTATCCTCATTTCCAGCAAGCATAAACAATTATTTTGATATCATTTTCTTCTGTCATTTTTCTTACATCTCTACTCCTCTATTGGTAGTAATACATCTATGAATGCCATATATTGGTCGTCTCTAAAATATGTCAATTCAATTGCTTTTGAAGGGCATAAGGATGCGCAAGTTCCACAACCTCGACAATTAATTAGATCTACTACGAGATTTCCTTTTTCATTTACAGATATAGCATTATATGGACAAGCTTCTATACATTTATAGCATTTTGCGCAACGTTCATCTGAGGGTGTCGCTCTTATTAATTCCATCGTATATTCTCCCTTGCCCATAGGAATTCCCGCTACTGATGCGGCTCCTCTTGCTTGACTTACTGTTTTATCAATCTCTTTCTGTCCTTGAGCTGAACCGCAGATATATATACCAGGTACTTTAGTGCTAATTGGATCAAGCCGTGCATGATATTCTTTTAAGAAACCATCAGAGCTTTTCTCCATGTTTAGTACTTTAGCAATTTCTATCGTACCTTGGGATGGAAGTGAAGCAGATGATAATATAACCATATGAGCTTCCATTTTAACAACAGAATCAGTTCCAACTGGTTCAAATTGTACTAAAAGATTCTTCGTTAAAGGATCTTCTTCAATTTTTCCAACCATTCCTTTTACAAAGATAGTTCCAGCATCACGGGATCTTCTATAATATTCTTCATAATCCTTCCCAGCGCACCTCATATCTATATAACAACAGACGATTTGTGAATCAGGATATTCTGATTTAATTAATTTAGAGTTTTTAAGCGAAAGGTTGCAACATATAACACTACAATGAGCATTTTTATTTACATCTCTTGATCCTACACAATTTATAAATATAATTTTAGTAGGACGCTTTCCATCAGAAGGACGCTTTAAATGTCCATATGTAGGACCATTTGGAGCGAGGATCCTTTCTAATTCTATCTGATTGATTACGTTATCATAAGTCCCATATCCATAATCATTACCTTGATAGAGATCCCAACCGGTAGCTACAATTATTGTACCAACTTTAAGTTCTACAATCTTATCCTTTTGACTAAAATCTATCGCTTCTTGTTCACACGCATCCACACATGCGAAGCATTCAATGCATACTTTTCTCTCAAGTTGTGACACTGCAGGTACTGCTTGAGCAAAAGCAATATCAATGACTTTTCTTGCTGATAAGTGCTCATCAAAATAGTTACTCGTGTAAACTGGGCATACGTCTCGACAGGTTCCACATCCAGTGCATTTTGTTTCATCAACAAACCGGGCTTTTCTATTGACTTTAACTTCAAAATTGCCAATATATCCATCTATTTCCATGACTTCGCTGTAAGATAAGATTTCTATATTTGGGTGGCGATTAGCTTCTAGCATTTTCGGTCCTAAGATTCATATAGAACAATCGTCTGTTGGGAAGGTTCTATCGAGTTGGGACATACGTCCACCAATTGTTGTATTTTTTTCAACTAAATATACCTTATATCCAGCATCACCTAAATCGATAGCGGCAGATAAACCTGCAATTCCACCACCTACTACTAGAGCCGCGGGTTCTACTGATACGGTTTTAGTAGGCACCTCTTCCAATAATTTCGCTCGAGCAATACCAGCTTTGATTAATTCAATGGCTTTTAAGGTAGCTTTCTCGTGCACCTCTGGTGCTTGATGTACAAAAGAACAATGTTCTCGAATATTTACAAATTCTAAATATCTTGGAGGTAAACCCATCTCTTTTAATATTGCGTGAAAAACAGGTTGATGAGTCTTTGGAGTACAAGCAGCAACTAAAACCCTATTAAATTTAACTTCTTCATGTTTCTCCTTGATAACAGTAGATCCACCTTCAGTACATAAAGATAAGTACGGATAAGCCCAAACATTATCTAATTTATTGATTTCTTCGACTATTTTAGGGATATCTAATATACCCGCAATATTAATACCTCAATGACACACGAACACACCTATTCTTATTTGATCTTCGTCATTATTTTCATTGGTCTGTTTATCAGACATCTTTTTCACCTTTAGCTAGCTTAACCTCCTAACTTTTAAGGATCGATTATCTCTTAGATTTTTTCGAAATAGTAATCCAAGAAATGCTAATGATAATGTAAATTCTCCTTATTATTAAAATTAAATTATTATAAAATTTCGCCCTTAAAATCTGATCATTCAGTTTTAAAACAGTTTTTTCGATTTATTCAACCTTTGCATTTAATTAGGAGGTGTTAGGTATGATTGTAAAGGCGAAATTTAACTGAAATTTTAAAAATTTAGAATAAAAAATAAAGGAAATTGAAAATAAAAAATTTAAGCTTCAGTTTCTTTTAGTATATCCCCAAAAAGCCGTTTTACCGCATCAATTCGTTTTTCTTCACCAATTTGTTCCACATCTTTTAAAGATATGGCTTCTTTTGGACAGACATCAATGCACGCAGGATATCTTTCTCCTCTCTCAGGATCTATATAATCATCCTTCATTGTTTCACAAAGATCACAAATTAAAGCCTTCTGAGATTGAATATGTAAACTTAGAACACCGAAATCACACGCACGGATACAGAAAGCGCATCCATTACATTTATCATCATCAACTATAATTGATCCTGTCTGTTTATCTTGCTCTAGAGCTTTTTCTGGACAACTTCGGACACATGGTGCATCATCACATTTTTGACAGGCTAACGCGACATTTAAAATAGGTTCAATCCGTACTCTATGAATTCTAGTGTTAATCGGGTTAAATTCACCATCATGTACAAAAGAACACACAGATTCACAAGTTTCACAACCAGTACATAAGTTTGGATCGACAATAATAAATTGGTGTACAACCCCACCTCTCTTTTTTATACCACTTTTCGACATCTATTTCTTACCTCCAGCAGGCTTTAGTTTGCCAATAACAAAATCTAATCCAAGAGATTTTAAAGTTTCATCAGTTGGAATTCCTGTTTTAATATCCCAACCTCGAGCTTCATAATAGCCACTTAGTAATTGTTGATATCCGTCTTCCTTTAAAACAACTCCTTTAGCTGGTCCTCTTGTGTGCGATTCCTTAAAGAACCTCTCAGGAGGGTGATCATCATCTCTTGTCCATCCTTCTCGAATATTAAAGCATTTTGAAAGATTAACAATAGCATCTCCTCTTTTTTGTATAAATTTATCAGTTACCGGAATTCCAGTCACTAATTCAAAAACTTTAGCCATTTCAGCGTCATTTTCGTAAATTCCTCGAGTAAATTTACACACGATATATGAATCAATAATAGCATAGATGTCTTCTAATTCCTTAATTGCTTTTCCTCTTTCAAGGGGTTTATCATAGGAAAATCTATCAAATGTTCCTTTTGCATCTAATCCATAGGCTCCATTTCTTAAATGGCATGCCCCTCTAATTGAAACACTTTCTCCAACGGCAAATGAGTTCATTCCATGAAGATCAAATGCAGGCAGTTCCAACCCTTTAATTTGCATACCGTAATAGCTAGCATTTTTTATTCCTTTTTCCTCTAATCTGATGCCTGCTTGTTTGGTACCATCACCAAATATTTCCCCCGCAAAGCCCTTACCAAGTATCATTTCTTCTGTGAATTTCACGAGATTTACCGTTGATCCAAAGGGTAATTCATAGCCCAAATCCTTTTTAGTAATTAAACCGAGATCATATAATTCACAGGCCATTGCGGCACTAACTCCTCCTGAAATTGCGTCAATCCCTAAATCATCACATAATTGAACACACTTAAATATCGTTGGCCAATCAGAATTTCCTGTAGCAGTACCGAACCCATAACAAAGCTCTACATCTATACTGGCATATAAGTTAGGCCAATGAGGATGTGTTTTTGGAATTTTAGCAATATGATCACACGCAATTGAACATTGAGAACATGCAACCTTTTTGACTACCCAGTCATTATTAAGTGTATCTCCCGTAAAAGTTCCATCATCAATTTTTTCCCATGTTCCCTCACGATGGTTAAAAATTGGGAACATTCCTAACTTATTATAACTTGTTATCCCTGAAGGCGTTCCTAAATCTCGATATTTAGCTGTAGCAGGACCATTAGCGACTTTAATTAATTTTCTAGCTAATTTATAAAATTCAACTGGATTTGCTACTTTCACGCCTTTAGTACCTCTAAAGCATATAGCTTTAAGGTTTTTAGACCCCATGACTGCACCCATTCCAGTTCTTCCTGCTTGTCTATTACGATCATTGGTTATACAACCCATTCGGCTCATTCGCTCTCCAGCAGGACCAATTGACATGACCGCCAATCTCTGATCTTGAAATTCTTCTCTTATGTGTTCTTCTGTATCCCAACAACCTTTTCCCGCTAGATCTGGGCATGGTACAATATAATAATCATCATCATCCACAACCATATATGAAAGTTCTGATGCTTTCCCTTTGAATACAATCATATTGATACCAGCGCGGCGAGCTTGAGCTCCAACAGATCCAGAGGATATTGCCATACCAAACATGCCGGTTAATGGAGATTTAGCAAATACTCCATATTTAGAGCTTGTTGGTAATATAGTAGCTGGAAATGGGCCATGTGCATATAAAAACACGTTCTCTGGGCTTAGGGGATCTACTCCCGCAGGACATTCATCCCATAGGATTTTAGCAGCAAAACCATATCCACCAATCCAGTCGCGACAGAATTCATTAGATAATGTAGATTTGCTAATCTTTCCATCTGTTAGATCTACATCAAGTCTAACTTGTGAATAACCCAATATTTTATCAGGAATAGGTATTTCTTTAGTTTTACTCATGTTTTTCACTATTATTTATGAGTTATTTTTTGTAGAAATTAATTATAAAAAAATAAAGTATCAAAATTTTAAAGGTTATTTGTTAATCATAGAAATCGCTTCCTTTAAAATTATTTTTCAGATTATTTTTCAAATTAAGCGAATATGAAACAAAATGATTTTACAAATTTGTAAGTGTAATTTTATTTCTATTTAATTTTGTTAATTAACGGGATTATTAGAAATATTAAAAAAATAATTAATTCATGAGTCTTTCTAACTCGTCTACAAATGCTTCATATTGCTTCATCCCAAGTTGCCAAAAGTCTGGTTTTGTTATATCTAAACCAACGATCTTACCTAGTTCTTCTGGAGATAAGCTGCCACCAGCTCTTAATAGCTTCTTGAATTTTATAACAAATTCTTCACCTTCCTCTTTAAAAGTTTGATATAATGCATAAACAAAAAGTTGAGCATAAGCATAAGGGTAATTATAGAAGCGAAAGTTTGGAAGGAAATAATGTGGTATGGTGATCCAGATCCATTTCATCTCATCAAACCATTCAACAGAATCTCCAAATACATTATCTCTCGCAGTTCGCCAGTATCGAGATATCGTTTGTCCATCTAAAAATTCTCCTTCTTTAATTGCATTGTAAAGATTCTGTTCAAACCTATATCTAGCGCTATGTACAAAAATACCACTAGCTACATTTATTTGATTAGTTAAGAATGATATTCTTTCATTTTTAGATTTAATAGTATTTAGCAAATGTTCATTCAATAATAGTTCACCAAACTTTGATGCAGTCTCTGCTACAGCCATTCCAGGTTGAAAATTTATAAACGTTTGTTTTCTAGATGATAGATAATCATGAATCGCATGCCCTATTTCATGAGTAAGAAAAAGAATTTCACTAATCAAACCGTTAAAAGAAGTTAAAATAAATGATGATTTTCCCTTATACCAAGATGAACAATATATTCCACTTGTTTTCCCTTCTCTAGCACTAGCATCAATATGTTTTCTATTGAAAATATCGCTCACGTATTCTCCAAATGTTTTATCAAAATTACCATATACTTGAAGAATAAGCTCTTTTGTTTCTTCCCATGTATATTTTTTCTCAACCGGGAGGAAAGCCCATAAATCAGCACCATGTAATTTTGGTAGATTTAGCAATTTTGCTTTAATTGCCAAGAATCTTTGAGATATATCAACACTTCCTTCTATTGTCTTAATTAAATTATCAATAATCTGCTGAGTTGTATCATTATCAAGGAAACTTTGATGTAGTGGGCTATTATACTGTCTACGATTCACAGTTTTTACCCAATCGTTGCAAATATTTCTCAGTGCTGAAGAATATATTTCTTCTTCTCTCTCTAGCAAACCACA
>Ga0315555_1000134_pt1 | contig 47259 bp, 41 predicted proteins | sample SalMarSW160380MG_FD_202113 | JGI IMG/M metagenome (GOLD analysis project Ga0315555, IMG submission 202113) | Salt marsh sediment microbial communities from the Plum Island Ecosystem LTER, Massachusetts, United States - Salt Marsh Sediment SW1603-80 ... | reverse complement strand
AACTGGGACTGTGGGATATTTTCCGGAATGATTTAAAGCATTATTTTGTGGAATTCCGGAATTACAGTGAGCAGTGTCAGTTTAATGATTGTAATCATATCAGAGAACCGGGCTGTGCAGTGAAAGAGGCAGTGGAAGAGGGACAAATTTTCCGGGAACGCTATAAAAATTACCTTAATATTTATCATGATTTGCGTGCTGCTCCCTATGAACTTATTAAAAAACAGTAAAAATTATTGCATTATATAGTATTAAAAGTGTTATTTTAAAGGCCAAAATTGCAGTCATTTTCTGGCGGGTCCATGAGAATGATCGGACCCCGGGGAACTGGAATGAATTCTATTTTTTATGCGCTCGTATATAATGTACTTTTTCTCCCATTATTTTACCTGGCTCTGTTTCTCATTTCTTTGTTCAATGCCAAGGTCAGAAAAGGATTGTGGAGCCGGTTCGGTCTGTCCCGGCAGCTGAAACCATTTCTAACAAAGAATTCACAGCATCCGGTAATGGTCCTGCATTGCGCTTCCATGGGAGAATTTGAACATACCAAACCGTTCCTGGTGGAATTCAAAAAAGAGAGACCGGATTACAATGTCCTGGTGCTGTTTTTTTCTCCCTCCGGATATGAAAATGTAAAATCTTTTCCAACTGTGGACTATTTCATGTATTCGCCGCATGAATGCCTCTTTTCTCTGTGGACTTTCATGAGGAAAGTAAAACCATCCCTGTGGATTGTGGCCAAACACGATGTATGGCCTAACCAGGTGTGGTTCTGCCGGTTGTTTCATGTTCCTCTTTTTCTTATCAATGCCTCCCTGCATGAGCAGAGCAGCCGCCTGTTCTGGCTGATGCGACCTTTTAATCGTGCCGTTTATAAGCATTTCACCCGGATTCTGGCAGTATCACCATCGGATCGCTATAATTTTTCCCGCCTGGTTAACAATGGAAAATGCATGGTGGTAGGAGATACCAAATATGATCAGGTGATTTACCGTCGGGATGAATCCCTGCGCAAACAGTTTGTGCCGCCGGATATTTATAAAAACCGCTGGGTAATGGTGGCGGGCAGTACCTGGCCGGAAGATCATGTTTATCTGATTCCGGCTTTGAAAAACCTGCTAAAAAAACATGAGAAGACCATGTTCATTATCTGTCCTCATGAACCGACACCGGCCCATCTGGAGGAATTACAGATACACCTGGACAACCTGCCGGTTATATTGCTATCCCGGTTGGATGAATACCAGGATGAGAGAATAATCATTATTGACCAGATTGGAGTTCTGGCCAATCTGTATGGAATCGGCAAAGTCGCCTATGTTGGCGGCAGTTTCAAACAGAATATTCACAACGTACTGGAGGCGGCGGTTTATAAAATACCTGTTATATTCGGGCCGGTGAACCAGAACTCTCACGAAGCGCAATTGTTGAAAGCCGGAAAGGGCGGGTGGGAAGTCCAGGATGCCCCGGAAATCCAGCATGTGGTGGAAAAGTTTATCATCAACGATGTGTACCGGCAGGAATCCGGCTGGCAGGCCTATAAGGTGGTGCAGGACCATGGGGGAGCCACTGGTAAAACCATCCGGAAAATTTTGTCCGTGGTAAACCATGCCGAAATAAAAAATAATAAGGAGTAATTTGATCTTTGAATTTGCACGAGTTAAGATTCGTGCAAATGGGAATAAATCTCTGATTTTTTGGATATTTCTTTTTTCCCCGCGATAAGTCGCTTGGCAATTTCATTTTATTATTTTCCCGCACTATTTCAAATTCATGAATTCGAAAGGGAATTACCAACAACATTCCTATCTGATGATTTGAAAAATCATCCCCAACAAATCATATGATGTCCGGCGATCCTCCATTTTGCGATAAATCGTGGAGAGTATGATCTGCAGTGTTGTTTTTCTCAATGATATTAATTAAATTTCTAAATTGCTTAATTCACAAATAGGGGCTAACGCCCAAATATACTGGATTCTTTAATCCCCGGTTTGAAGACCAGGGCCATTCAATTTCTAAGAATATAACAACTTTGATACATTATATCCTATTTTGTGAATTAAGCAGGCTAAATTGCCATGAGTTCTAACAGGCAGATTCATTTAATTTTTTCTCAGGTACCGGCCGGTATAGGAATGCTTGGTTCGGGAAATTTCGGCCGGGGTTCCCTCGGCTATTACCTCTCCTCCGGCATAACCTCCTTCCGGGCCCAGATCAATGATCCAGTCCGCGTACCGAATCACATCCAGATTGTGTTCAATTATAAGCACCGATGCTCCCCGTTCAATGAGGGCATCAAAGGCGCGAAGTAATTTTGCAATATCATCAAAGTGCAGGCCGGTGGTGGGTTCATCGAAAATGAACAGTACATCACAATGGGTTTTCCGGCTGAGATGGGCTGCCAGCTTTATGCGCTGAGCTTCCCCCCCGGAAAGGGTGGTGGCAGACTGCCCCAGCTTCAGGTATCCCAGTCCTACCTCCTGTAACACCCGCATTTTACGGTTGATGGCGGGATGATCCCGGAAGAAATCCAGGGCTTCATCCGCACTCATCTGCAATACCTCATGAATATTTTTTCCGTGGAAGTAAATGTCCAGAATTTCCTGCTTGTACCTCCGGCCATTACAGACATCACATGTTAAATACACATCCGCCAGAAATTGCATTTCAATTTTTAAAGAACCATCACCCTGGCAGTTTTCACAGCGCCCCCCGGGAACATTAAAGGAAAAATGTCCCGGTTTAAAACCGTGAACCCTGGACCTGGTGAGTGAGGCATACGATTTGCGGATTTCATCGAATCCCTTGATATAGGTAATGGGATTGCTGCGTGGTGTCCGGCCGATGGGAGACTGGTCCACCATCTCCATCCGGTAGATGTTCTGCAGGCCGCGGATTTCATCATGATCCCCGGCTTTTTCTTTTCCCTCGCCACGGTTCTGCAGGTAGCCCCGATAAAGAATATCATGAATCAGGGTACTTTTTCCGGAACCGGATACTCCGGTAACTGCTGTCATCACGCCAAGGGGAATCCTCACATTGATATTTTTAAGATTATGCTGGCGGGCTCCGATTATGGTAAGTGCCAGGCCACTTCCCTTCCGATAACTGCTTTTACCCGGAATTGTTTTCTCACCCGATAGGTATTCGGCCGTAAGGCTTTTCCCGTTTTGCAGGAAGTTTTTGTATGGCCCCTGGAACATGATTTCACCACCAGCTTCCCCGGCCGCTGGGCCCAGGTCAATGAGATAATCCGATTCCTGAATAACCGCTCTTTCATGCTCCACCACCACGGCGGTATTGCCGATCCGGGTCAGGGACCTGAGAATGTGTATCAGCCGTCCGGTGTCGCGCGGATGCAGTCCGATGGTAGGTTCATCCAGAATGTATAGCGTCCCGGTGAGGGCGGTTCCCAGGGCCGTGGCCAGGTTAATCCGCTGAAATTCACCACCGCTGAGGGTATTGGCTCTCCTGTCCAGGTGCAGATAAGTCAGGCCAACATCCAGCAGGTATTGCAAGCGGCTGCTGATTTCCGCAAGCAACTGGCCGGCGATCCTGCTTTGATATTCGGATAACTGCAGGTCCCGGAAAAAAACCTGCAGTTCGCTGATGGGCATTTTGACCAGGTCTGAAATGTTTTTATCCCCGATGGTGATAGCCAGGGCTTCGGGACGCAACCTTTTTCCATGACACATGGTGCAGGTGAAATAGCTGCGGAACCGGCTCATAAACACTCGTACATGGACCTTGTATTTTTTTCTTTCCAGCCGCTTGAAGAATCCCCGGATACCGATGAAATCCCGGCAACCGTCAATGATCAAATTTTTCTGCTCTTCGCTGAGCTCCTCAAACGACTGATCCATGGAAAGTCCATATTTGGGAGCCACCGATGCCAGGCGGGTGAGCAGATGCCGGTAGGAGCGGCTGTTCCAGCACACAATGGTGCCTTGGCGCAACGTTTTGGAGGGATCAGGAATAATCTTATGGATATCCAGATCCATCATATCTCCGAATCCCTGGCAACCGGGGCAGGCCCCAAAGGGATTATTGAATGAAAAAAGGCGGGGTTGCGGTTCAATCATGTGTGTACCGCATACTCGGCAGACAAAATTCTGGGTAAAGTTTTCAATCTTTCCGTTGGAAAGGATGATGCTCATGTTACCGTCCCCTTCACGGAAGGCGGTTTCCACCGAATCAATCAGGCGTGGACGGTCGGCATTGGCAGAACGGATACCACGGTCCACCACAATGTAAGTGTCCTGCTGTCGGAAATCCGGATCCTGATCTCTCAGATCAATAACGCCCCCGTTTTGCCACACCCTCAAAAAGCCTCTGGAGATGATGGCGTCCTTCAGTTGTTCAGCTCTTTCCGGATTTTCGGAGGAAACCGGAAAAGCAATATAAAAACGGGTGTTTACAGGTAGTGATTCAATGAAGCCGACCACCTGATCCGGCAGGTCTTTCCGCAGCGGGCTGGAACAGTTATAACAGATAAGGGTTCCTATCCTGGCAAAGAGCAGCCGCAGGTAGTCATAAATTTCCGTAACCGTCCCAACCGTGGAGCGTGGATTGCCGGAAGGTGCTTTCTGTTGAATGGCAATGGCGGGATTAATCCCGCTGATGGCATCCACCTCCGGTTTGGGCATTTTTTCCAGGAATTGCCGGGCGTAAGGGGAAAGTGATTCCACGTATCGCCGCTGGCCTTCGGCATAGAGAGTGTCAAAAGCCAGACTGGATTTCCCGGAGCCGCTGGGACCGGTAATAACCACCAGTTCTCCCCGCGGAATGTGAACATCGATGTTTTTCAGGTTATGGAGCCGTGCTCCCCTGATATCAATATAATCTGACATTTTACCATCATATAAACTTCCCAATTTAGCACCAGTTCACCGGCAATACAAATTCTGTGAAAATGGGGTACTGTCCCGGACAATTTTAATTTATCTGGTTAAATCCGGAAATGTCCGGGCCGGGGAGAACAAAGTATAAAAGCAGAGATCCTGGCGCAGGAAAGGAAACCTGATTAATTTGAGACAATTTTATTTTTTATATTAAAAATCTATTTTTTTCCTTAAACATCCTGATGAATTACAATATCTGCTTAATTCACACGTCTGGGCTGAAGCCTCAAAATATTGGGTTCCTTTCTTCTCCTTCCTGTCGGCTTCGCCCTGTCCGGTGCCAGACAGGCTTTCCCGGTCCACTATTTGCCGATCTGTTCCAGGCAGGCAGCCGATAGGCACCGGGTATCTGGTAGGCGGGGACCAGGGTAAGTTTGGGAGATATTCATTTATAAGCAATTGGTCGTCACGTCTATATTCCTTTCCGGAGAAGAATTTAAGGATAAGGCTGATCAATGGATAAATATCGAACATTTACATCTTTGAATTAAGTTTACTGAGTTAAGTACAAAACCATAAAAACAAACAGAAGCTAAAATTTTTGTGAACCTTTGCGAAAATAATTAATATAATCTTGTTGATAATAAATCTTAATATTAATTTAGAGCGTGAATAGCCGAAAATACTATAGCAGGAACACTAGAGTAAGGAGGAATCATTACCTTCTTGAAATAAGCTCACGATTTGTTTTATGGCAATACCAATACATGGACGGTGCATGAAGTCTTTGCTGGACATCAGGGCGAATACCCAGGTAAAGATTGTGAGTATCAGCGGGGGGAAAAATGCCCGCAGAACTCTGGGTCAAATGGGAATCGGAATCGGAAGTATCATCAGATTGAAAAGAAATGCCCCTTTTGCAGGACCTCTGCTGATTGAAATTCATGGAAGCTCCGTGGCTATCGGAAGGGGAGTGGCGGTAAAAATCCTGGTTGAGGAAATATGAAAATTGCTTTAATCGGACAGCCCAATGCTGGAAAGAGCACACTTTTTAATTCGGTGGCGGGATATAAATCCGCCACATCCAATCTGCCCGGCACTACCGTCCGCTATACAGAAAGCCGGGTGAGACTCAATGGTCATGTCTGTCAACTGGTCGATTTTCCCGGCACCTACTCGCTTTCCTCTTCCAACGAAGCTGAAGCGGAAGTCACCCGGTACCTGTTAAAAGGTGAATTTGACCTGATTATTAATATAATCGATGCTTCACAGCTGGGCCGCAGTTTACTGCTGACGCTTGAACTGATGGAACTGGGTGTTCCGCTGGTGATAGGTCTCAACATGATTGATGAAGCCGGCCGCAAAGGTATTACCATCAATCACGAAAGACTGGGAGAGATCCTGGGAATCCCGGTACAGACCACTGTTGCCAGTAAGAATCTGGGAGTACGGGATCTTTTTATACTTGCCAAGAAGGTGATCGATGGTCGCCTGGGCTCTGAGATAAAGAAAATGTCCTATCAGAAAGATGTGGAAAAAATTATTGCCGAACTTGAAGGTATTCTTACTCAAAAATTCTCCGTTTCCTTAACTTATCCCTCCCGTTTCCTGGCCATGAAAATGCTGGAAGATGACGGATTCTATAAAGATGTGGTCATCAGTCTTAACGGAGACCTGCTCTCCCCCAAGATCACCGAATTGCAGAACCGCCTGGTGAAGTTGCGGGGAAAACCCCAGGACAGCGTCCTGCTGCTGGAGCGGAGTGCCCTGGCCATGGATACCTATTCTCAGGTTGTCACCCTGGGTGCTCCACAGCATGACTGGCGGGAAAGACTTGACAGTGTGGTAATGCACAAGGTAGCCGGTTACTTCATCCTGCTGGCGGTGCTGCTGGGATTCTTTTATGCGGTATTTGAAGTGGGCGCCTTGCTGGAGGGATACCTGATAGAGGGATTTGATTCCGTCACCGGCTTGCTGTCAGGTTACTTTAATACTACCTCCTTTATTTTTCACCTCACCCAGTCGGCTATCTGGGGCATCAGCGGGGGTGTGGCAATTGTTTTGCCATACCTGGTACCGTTTCTGATCGGATTAACGCTGCTGGAAGATGCGGGATATTTACCACGGGTGGCCTTTCTGATGGATGCGTTTATGCATCGCATCGGATTGCATGGAACCTCTATTGTTCCGGCAGTTCTCGGGTATGGCTGCAATGTCCCTGCTGTGATGGCAACCCGTATACTGCCTTCCCGAAGAGACAAGATCATCGCGGCAGTAATTTCCAGTATGGTCCCCTGTTCCGCCCGTTCGGTGGTTATTTTCGGCCTGGTGGCCTTTTATCTGGGACCATTATGGGCGTTTGGCATCTATGTGTTTAATATCGTGGTCGTTGCCACCTCCGGGAAGGTTCTTTCCCTGCTTATGCCGGAAGTCTCCCCGGGCATGATCATGGAAATACCCCCTTACCGCTGGCCCTCTTTTCAGGTGATTCGCAAAAAGACCTGGTTTCGCATCAAGGAATTTATCGTAGTGGCCTGGCCCATTCTGATTGTGGGCAGCGTTGTTCTGGGACTGTTGGAATATTTCCGGCTGGATGCCTGGATAAATGCGGGATTATCTCCACTCACCTCCTTCATCGGATTACCGGCCGTGGTGGGAACCACCCTGATATTCGGAGTTCTGCGCAAGGAACTGGCCCTGATTATGCTCACCCAGGCCATTGGTACTACCAGTGTGTTGACTGTCATGTCCGCCACTCAGATACTGACTTTCACGGTTTTTATAACATTTTATATTCCCTGTGTTGCCACCATGGCCGTGCTGGCAAAAGAACTGGGTCGGAAATGGATGACCATGGTTATTTTCCTCACACTGTTCCTGGCTACCTTCTTCAGTTACATGGTTCACCTGGGTGGGGCTCACATCTTTTAGAATCCGAATGGTATATAGATAATCGCTAAGGATAACAGTATAAAGAGAAAAATACAATTTTCAATATATTTACCGGGAACCGAATGGCCCCGGGCAGAATCAGGCTGGTTGGATTGATTTTTTCGACGGGATTTGCGGAATAATCAAATCAACCCGGCTTAATCTTCGATGCCCTGCTTAATATTGGCACCGCTCTTCGTATTTCAACCTTTTACTCAATCAGATTACTTAAATTTGCATACTTTCCCTCTTTATACCGCCGAAAAATCCCGTTAAGCCTGACTGAAATAGATAACCATAATTACCCGGAAAAGAAAGAACCGTATTATGTACCTTTATTCTAACCCGATGTTTTTTGCCACAGATTTTCAAGGTTATTCAATGGTAGCAGTCGTGCTTACGCGTTGTGCTTTGCACCTTTATTTAATCTTTGTTCTTTGCTCTTATTTTTTCTGTCTCTCAGGGACATGGATGAGAAGGGCCTTTCTGGCCCTCTTGCGGGCGGCCAGAAAGGGGCAGTCGGAATCAAAATGCAATGTGATCCCTGTTAGAATTGTCAAAGCCTATAAATCGATGGTACGTATCCAGGTTTCTTTCCGGGACAGATGATATAAATGGGGAAAAATGTCATCAATTCTATATACTTGTATTTCAAATATCAAGTTTATACGTTTGATTTTTGAAAAAAATTCTATTATTTTTAGTGAAAATCAGGGATGGCGCAGCATGACCGATAAGATTTACTATCAAAATCCTTATCAATTCGAGTTCGAAGCCCGGATTATCTCGGTTGATGACCAGGGAAAACGTCCTGCTGTTGTACTGGACCGCACCTGTTTTTATCCGGAAGGGGGAGGTCAACCGGCAGATCATGGGCAGTTGAATAACGTACAGGTGCTGGATGTACAGCAGAAAAACGGCACGATTTTTCATTATATGGATAAAATTCTTCCGGTAGGTCCAATAAAAGGTCGGGTGGACAGTATCCGGCGGCTGGATTATATGCAGCAGCATACCGGTCAGCATGTACTTTCCCAGTCTCTGCTGCTGAGCGGAGGATTCCATACCGTTTCGGTTCACTTTGGAGAGATTTATACCGCCATAGAAACCGACGCCAAATCCATCCCGGAAGAGAAACTGCTTGAAGTGGAAAGTCTGGCTAACCAGGTTGTTGCCTCCAACGTTCCGGTGACTATTCAATGGGTCGATCCGGATGAAGTTGAAAAGTATCACATTCGGAGGCCGCCGCCCGATGTGAAAAAAGTAAGAATTGTGCAGGTAGGGGATTTTGATGCCTCTGCCTGTGGCGGACTTCATGTGGCCCATACGGGGGAAATCGGGTTGATCAAAATCACGGGACAGGAAAAAATTCGTGGACGATCCCGTATTCAGGTTAAAATAGGAACCAGGGCTTATGCGGATTACCGTGAAAAGAGCAGGATTATCCAGGAACTGAGCCAGAACCTCACCTGCGGGGAAGACACCATGGTCAAGCGGGTAACCGACCTGGATGAACAGCTGAGAGAGGCCAACCGGACCATTGCCAGGTTGCAGGCGGAGGTCATGTCATATGAAGTACAGAATTTAATCGGTTCTTCTCCGGTTATTAAGGATATACTTTTCATTCATAAAATTTTTGAGAATGCAGATAATAAGATACTGAAAATTTTCTTGGATCAAGCGCTGACTGCAACTGAGCGGGTGGCCATGGCACTAAACAAGCAGGATCATCATGTAAACTGGATTGCAGGAGACACTGTAAGCCGACCATTCAATTTGAGGCGACTGATCAATCCCCTACTGCCGATTATAGATGCCCGGGGTGGTGGCAGTGACCACCTTATGCAGGGAGGCGGAAAGAACAGTGCAGGGATTGCCGAGTTTTTACACCAATTTAAATTGAGACTGGAAAAGGAGTTGTCAGAACATGAGTGATATTCGAGGATTAGTTATTCAGTCCCGGCTGGAATATATTGAGAACATGGAGAACGGGAACATACATGCCAAAGTACTCCAGAAATTAAGCGATCCTGCCAGAAATGCGGTAGGTGAACAGGTGTTTTTGACCAATCTTTATCCGTTTCACCTGTTGAAGGATCTGGATGAAGCCATTGGAGAATCTCTGGATGTTTCCCTGGAATCCATCTTCCGGGACATTGGACAACGGACTGCGCCAGTGGTACTGGACAGGTATTTCTTCAACTATATCCAGGATCATAATCCCCATGGTTTCCTGGCTCAACTGGCCAGATTATATCCTTATCTGTGGAATTTCGGTAAATATTTTTACAGCAAATCCGATAATGGAAATGCAACCGTGCAGCTGACTTATGATGAGGATATTCATAAACCGTACTGCTGGTTCATGCAAGCCCTGTTAAAGAAGGGTGTTGAAATTTGCGGCGCCCAAAATGCGGCGTTGCAGGAGGTTCAGTGCGAAGCGGAAGACGGTGAATCATGCCTATATCACCTGTCCTGGAAAGAGAAATGAATTATTTTATACCTGGATAACAGAATTTCTATGTCGGAAAATTATGAGTACACAGTCATTATCGGGGATATCAGCGGTTCCAAAAGGCTTAATGGCCTGGACCGTTACCAGACGCAGCTTTTTATGAAATCCGCCATTGTGCAGATAAATGAGGAGTTTGAAACCTTTATGGATGCCCCCGCCACCATGACCAAGGGGGATGAATTTCAGGCGCTTGTGGATACCGCGGGCCATGCGTTTCAAATAATACAGGTCCTGCAGAGAATGGTTTTTCCGATTTCCGTCCGCTATGGTATGGGTGTGGGAATGATTTACAGAATGGGTGGAAGGCTTCCGATTGAAATGGATGGTCCGGCATTTCACCGGGCCAATAGTGCGCTGGCGCTGGCCAAGAAACGCAAGTCCTGCATCTGGTTCAATTCGGAAAGGACCAGCCTGGACTCTCTGCTTAATACGGTATTTCTGCTTATTTCCTCCATAAAATCCAAGTGGAATGAGCGTCATCACCAGCTATACTGGGATTATCTCGAGCTGGGGACTTATAAGAAAGTGGCTGAAAAGCAAAATGTGACTCCACAGGCCATTTGTGATGTTTTGAAAAACAACCGTGCCATTGATGTCATTGAAGCGGAAAAAAATGTCAATGAAGTGCTGCAGCATTTTCGCCTGGAATTTACCCCCACATTCTAATTAATTGATACCGGAGTTTTTGGCGGCTTACCGTAATACCGGTAAAAAGCCTTTATTCCATAAACTAATCCTGCTATAGCCGGAATGAGGAAGAGCGGGGAAACGTGATTTCCCCACAGATATACGCCTTCTAGGGATTGCTGATTAATATTGTAAAACAACAGAGCGGCTGCGTTATTGATTCCATGTCCGATAACCGAGGGTACAATGCTGTCCGCACGCCATGCCAGCAGACCCAGGATAATTCCCAGCAAGAAGATCTGAATGGCCCAGTAAAGTACTCCATGAATTATGGTCCAGGCCAGACTGGCATAGATTACCGCCCTCGTCACATCCTGATATTTTTCCAGAGATTTCTGCAGAAATCCTCGGATAATGGACTCCTCAATGAAGGCCGCTGCCAGAACAGCCCCGCAAAATAAAATACTAAAATCCGAAAACGAATTGATACGCAGTGCCTCCGAAATTTCATCCAGGAATTCCGGTGCGGGAATAATGATGGTTATCAGGCGGTCCATCTCATCGCCGATAATACTGATGCTGAGACCCAGCACAATACTCCAAAGGATAATATTCAGCGGTACGGTATTCCAGCGGAAAACTTCCTTGAAGGAAAACTTTTTGAGCCGGATATAAATTATGGGGATGAAGATTAATCCCACTTCCCCAAAGGTGATCAATATCTTCAAACCGGTGGAGGATTGACTAACAGCTTCGGGTTGAGGTACAAGCATCCACAGGATGGTCTGGGTAACCAGCAGAACAAAAATAAAACTGGCTATAATAACCAGAAAGGCCTCTAATGGCCGGGGGAAATTTGATTTTTCGTTCATCGTATCTCCAAAATCGATAATCCTGACTACATCATTTTCAATATGTCAGCAGGATAAAAAATGGTGTCAAGAAATAGGATAAAGCAATAATATGGACTTATTCCAGGATAAAAAATTTTAAATTGTACTGTTTAAAGGTATTAATTTTTTATGCCGCACTGCCATGGTGATAACATTCAAGTATTGATCGCGTTCCTGGATAACTCCGGACTGAGCCTATTATACAAAATAACCGCGGTTCATCCAAACAGATCAAAAATTTAGGGGCGGAGAAGTGTGATGAGATCATTCATAAGGATACCTGCGGCGATCGACACATTGAGTGATTCTGCTTTTCCCTGACGGGGGATAGTAATGGTAAAATCCAGCATCTCACGAACACCGGGAGAAATTCCCTCCGCTTCTCCTCCCAGCACCAGCGCCACCGGTAACTTGATATTCAGGTTTTTCAATGCCATGGAAGCTGCCGGGGAGGTACCGATAAGCGAGTAACTTTTTTCCTTCAGCCGGCGCATGGTTTCTGCCAGATCAGTTGTTTCCCGACAGGGAACATTAAATATGGAACCCATGGTCGCCCGGAGGGTTTTCAGATTATAATAATCCACCGAATCCGAACTGCAAAAGATTAAGGGAATGCCGAACCAGTCTGCCGTACGGATAATGGTACCCATATTCCCGGGATCCCGTATGCCGTCCAGCAGCAGAATTATGTCATGGCTGGCCGGAGAAATACCCGGCCCGGACTCTTCGGATCTAATTTTTAAAATGAACAAAATTCCCTGGGGATTTTCCGTATCCGCTAATTTTTTAAAATCGTTCGCCCGGAGGGAAATGAATGGGGTATGATGTTCATTCAACTTTTCGCGGAAGAATTGCCAGTCAGGATCATTTGTAAAATCCTGGCTTGTGAAAGCGGACTGAATTTCCCAGCCGGATTGCAGCGCCTCCCGGCACAGGCGTTTGCCCTCCACAATAAAAAGTTGCCACTCTTGGCGGTACTTTTTTAGATGCAGCTTTTGGTAATGCTTCAGGGAATTCATAAAATTTAGGGTTTACTGGGTTGAAATAAAGGGGCTTTGCGGTACCAGCGCATCAGCTCATCGCGGTAAATTACCCCAATCAGATTTCTGTTACTCCTTTTTTCGGTTACCGGTAACAGTTCAGCATCGGTCAGGTCAAACAGCCGCAGCACATCGGCCAGTGACTGCCCGGGATGCACGGAAATGTACTCTTCCTGCATGATGTCCTTGGCGATAAGAAGCGGGTACAGATCCTCCTCGAACATGTAAGAGCGGATATTGTTAAGAGAGATCAATCCCACCAGTTTGTCACCGGGAGTAATGACCGGAAAGGTGGCATGATCGCTTTTCCGCAGGAGTTCTAGTATTTTATCGAAAGAAGTATTTTCCCTGACGGAATCAAATTTTTTTTCCACATGTTTCCGGATGGGTATACTCTGCAGAAGCGTCATATTCCGTCCTTTGAAAATATATTCTCCGCTGAGAGCGATTTTCATGGTGTAGATATTCTCGCGCATGATGAGGCGCGAGGTTATTGTCGCCACAATGGTACCCAGCATCAGTGGCAGGATGATCTGATAATTACTGGTCACTTCGAATATCAGCATAAGTGCGGAAATAGTGGCATGGGTGGTTCCGGCCACCATAATTCCCATTCCCACCAGGGCATATGCACCTGGCGAGGCTGTAATCTGTGGGAAAATCATATTCATGATGCTTCCGAAAAATGCGCCAAATGTGGCGCCCACAAAAAGGGCAGGGATAAATAAACCGCCCGAACCACCGCTGCCTAATGAAAGAGAAGTCGCCAGGATTTTAAATACCGTCAACAGGAAGAGTATCCATACAGCTGTTCTTTCCAGGAGTGCATTGTGAATGGCAGCATCTTCAAAACCGTAAATTTCCGGAAAGAAAATAGTAATGATGCCTACCAGGAGCCCGCCCAGGGTTGGTTTAACATATTCCGGTATATCCGGATATTTATTAAAAAAATCTTCCGTGGCATAAAGAATACGAGTGAAGGACACCGCCACAAAACCTCCTACCACCCCCATCAGGATATAGAGGGGATATTCATAAACACTTTCCAGGTAATAGACCGGGACGTGCAGAACCGGACTACTGCCGATGAGATAATGGGATATGGTGGTGGAGATTACTGTGGCAAAAATGATGGGAGTGAAGGCATTAATGCTGAAATCTGCCAGCAACACTTCCAGCGCAAATAGCACACCGGTCACAGGTGCATTGAATACCGCCGCCAGTCCGGCACCTGCTCCGGTTCCCACCAGCACTTTCAGGCGCTCCGAAGAGACGTTGAACAACTGTCCCACCGTGGAACCGATGGCGGCGCCAATCTGCACAATGGGACCTTCCTTTCCGGCCGAACCGCCTGTACCGATGGTGGCGGCGGCGGTAAAGGAGGTAATCAGAGTTACCCGCGGTCGAATATATCCGGCCCGGTTGGCTATGGACTCAATGACAGCCGGTACACCATGGCCACGGGATTCCCGGGAAAAGAAATGAATAACCAGCCCCACAATAAGCCCTCCAATGGCCGGAAAAAGTGCCAGCAGAATATAGCTTGTAAAGGTAAAAGGGGAGAGGTTATAAATTTTATCGAAAAAAATATAGCGGAAAAAATTAATAAGCAGGGTAAGGATATAAGCTCCCAGCCCGGCGAAAACACCGATGAGAGCCGCCAGAAACAGCATGTAAAAATCTTCCGGGAAGTCAATCCGTTGCAGAAATTTCAGGATGGTGATCTGAGCATGCTTTCGGATATGCTTGAATTTCACCGTAGAGATTCCTCTTTAAATATGGTCGATCATCTGCTCGATTATCTCTTTCACTCTATCTACATAATTCTCCGGCACCCAGATGAAAGCTTCATTTCCTGCCAGGTGGGTTCCGGTAAAACCGTAGGCGGTGGCGACGCCATCCTGCGAGACTGAAAAGGGAATTTTTTTACGTTTTAATACCTCCCCTACCATTTCGGCGTATAAAAGTCCGGGCAGGGGTCCGACTTTCTTCCAGTTTTTATGTTGTTCCTTCTTTGGCATTGGATTACCTCTTACCTGTATTTTCTGCTTTTAGAAAAACTAATGCCGTATTCTCTAAAAAGTTTTGCTTAAACCGAAAAGCTGATCCACTTCCAGTACGAACAGCAGACCATTTCCCGGTTCTTCCAGAGAACCGACAATTTGCTCAATGGCTTTAACGGCAGGTTTAACCTGCAGGTCCGGTATTACGGTAAGGATGGTTTTATTGGCAGGACGGCTTCCCTGCAGCAGTTTTTTGAATCCCGCAAATATCGGAATATCCTGGGCCAGAATTGATCCCATGCCCACACTGTCCAGAATGGTGGCTCCCTTAATATTAAGCTCCAGAAAGGCCTCAAGAATTTCCTCCAGATGCTCTTCTTTGTTCAGAATAAACACCAGCAGTTTCATGAAACAATCTCAAAATATTTTTCCTCTTCCGCCTTCAGTAAGTCATAGGCTTCGGCCGGTGATTGTGCACCCAACAGGCCCTGCCGGAGTGTGTCTTTGGCAATAAGCCGTGAAATGCGACTGAGCAGCCGGATATGCATTCCGGGATTTTCCTCAGGACCGATCAGTAAGAAGATGATTCTTACCGGTTTGTTATCTATGGAATTAAAGTCAATGCCTGTGGGATGCAGTCCCAGGGCAATGGCAAATTTTTTACATCCCTTTTTTTTACAATGTGGTATGGCCACCTCTCTGCCAACCCCTGTAGTCATAATTTTTTCCCGCTCCATCACTGCTTTGAACACTTCCTCCTGATCCTCGAATATTTTCTGACTGGCAAGAACTTCAATGAGCTCTTTGATGATGCTCTCTTTTGTGGTCGATTGAAGAGGAATTTTGATAAACCTGGGTTCGATGACGTCAATCAACTTCATATTTTACCTCCGGCTGAATAACCTCAAAATATAGGAAATTCCAAAGTTAATTCAACTAAAAAGATACAAAAGAGATACGCGAAATAATAAGGTTCCGCCTTAGTTTAAAACGATTAGCGCATAATAGTCCATTTGGTATACCACATTTTTAAAAGACACCACGGGTAAGAAAGTGACAGCGGAAATTTTTGTTGTTCCAGTCAGGGACGGACGCCCGGAATTAATAACCTCCTTTTCATCCATAAATTCACTTGATTAAATATTGGTTAATTCATAACTTACCTTATGATAATCCGAGGAGAAGAATGCCCATGAGAAGACTACGACTGGCCCTGGCGCAGATTAATCATGTTGTGGGTGATCTGGAGGGAAACTACCGAAAAATCGTCGAATATATTGACCTTGCCCGGGGAAAAGGAGTTGAGGTAATTGCCTTTCCCGAATTGTGTCTGACCGGATATCCTCCGGAAGATCTCCTGCTGAAACCTGAATTCATAGGAGAAAATATTTATTATTTGAATAAACTCATTGAGAGTACCGCCGGTATAACGGCCATAGTCGGTTTTGTAGACCGTGACGATGATATTTATAATTCCGCCGCCGTTCTTCACCATACCAAACTGGCGGGCGTATATCATAAAGTATTTCTTCCGAATTATGGAGTTTTTGACGAGGACCGTTATTTTCAGGCCGGTCAGGAAGTGCCTGTATTTGTACTGAACGATATCCGCATAGGCATTAATATATGTGAAGATATCTGGTATCCCGGCGGACCTACCCGGGATCAGTCCCTTTACGGGGGGGCAGAGGTGGTGATTAATATTTCTTCTTCCCCCTATCATTTCGGAAAGGCCGTCTCGCGCTTCAGAATGCTGGCGACCCGTGCAGAGGATAATGTTACTATTGTAGCTTATTTAAACAGTGTGGGCGGACAGGATGAACTGGTCTTCGATGGGAACAGCATGGTTATTTCGGAGGAGGGAGCCCTACTGAGTAAAGCGGCCTCCTTTGAAGAACAGCTGCTCACCGTTACCCTTTATCCGGATAATGTTTTTAATAAACGTATCCATGATCCCCGGCGCCGTAAAGAAAAGATTTTCATACTTCCGGAGCGGAAGGTAAGCTGGTTTCAGCTGGAGTCTGCCGAAAGCGGGAAGAAAGATGAATTTGAAGAAAGTGGTATCACCGATTTTATGGATGCCACCGCCGAAGTTTATAAGGCGCTGGAAACCGGTTTAAGGGATTATGTGAATAAAAACCGGTTTCAGAAAGTTGTGATCGGAATATCAGGCGGAATTGACTCCGCCCTGGTTACTGCCATCGCGGTGGATGCCCTAGGAAAGGAAAACGTTATCGGCGTTTCCATGCCCAGTCATTTTACCTCCAGTACCAGTAAATCCGATGCCAGAAAAGTGGCTAAGAATTTCGGCATAACTTTTCACGAACTTCCCGTTAAACTCCTCTATGACAATTTTTTAAAAGAACTGAAGCCGATTTTCGGAGACCGGCCGCCGGATACCACTGAAGAAAATATCCAGGCACGAATTCGGGGGAATCTGCTGATGTCGCTCTCCAATAAATTCGGATTACTGGTTCTGGCTACCGGGAACAAGAGCGAAATAAGTGTGGGTTACTGCACGCTTTACGGAGACATGGTTGGAGGATTTTCAGTGATTAAGGATGTGTATAAAACCATGGTCTATGACCTGGCCCGTTACCGCAACCGGCAGGCGGGCCATGATATTATTCCCGAGAATATTCTCAATAAGGAACCATCAGCGGAGTTAAAAGAAGACCAGAAGGATACCGATTTTTTGCCCGCTTACGATATACTGGATCCCATTCTGCAGGCTTATGTGGAAGCGGATCACTCGCTGGATGAAATTACGGCCATGGGATTTGACCGTGGGACGGTAAAACGTGTGATCGGGCTGGTGGATGGAAATGAATATAAGCGAAGACAGGGCGCCCCGGGAATAAAAATAACCCATCGTGCTTTCGGAAAAGACCGGCGTTTTCCTATCACCAATCGTTATATCCAGAATTCCCGGAAATAATGTCACCGGGAAAATTGGATTTAAAAACTTGATTCAGGGTTCCGAAAAAGATTTCTGCCTTTGTTTATGGCGGAGATGTTGATAATTTTGTTTGGATCAAACCCGAATAGTATATATTTTACATCTAATAAAAATGGTTTTTGGTTTGAAAGGAGAAATATTATGAAAAATTTGCTTCATCGCCTGAATTCCGTTATGGTGGTCGTGTTTCTTGCTATGATAACGTCTCTATTTGCCCAGCAGGATATTGAGAGCCTTATCAATGGGGTGGAAAATGAAATGAGTCAGTTACGGCAAAAAAATTATGATCTTTTGTCGCCGGGAAATTTTGGTAATGCCCAGGAAGAATTTGATAAAGCCGGCAAAGATTTCAAGGCGGGCAAGGATATTCGCGGAATTAAGGAAAAATTAGAAAAAGCCAGCCGCTACCTGAAGGTGGTCAACGATATCGGCAAGCAGGGTGAGATTCTGTTTAAGGATGTTCTGCAGGCCCGGGAAGATGCTCTGGAAGCTCAGGCACCGCAATATGCCACGCAGGAGTTTGAAGAGGCGGAGAAACAATTTCTGGAAGCCAGTGGACGGCTGGAAGACGGTGATCTCAACGGAGCGCGCAGTCGTTCCATGAAAGTGGATGAAGCCTATCGCCAGTCTGAACTCAAAGCCATAAAGGAAAATATTGTAGGAAACGTCAGGGATTTACTGAAGCAGGCCGATGAGCAGAACGTCAAGGAAAATGCGCTCATAACGCTGAACCAGGCACAGACGCTGTATAATCAGGTCCTGGTGATTTTAAACAGTAACCGCTATGCAAAATCCAATGCCAGGGAAACCGCCGAGGAAGCAGCCTATCAGGTGAAGCATGCCATGTATCTGGCCGATGTTATCAAAAAAATTCGGAAGGATGATAAAAACTGGGAAAAGCTGATGCGCGATTTTGAACAACGAATGGATAGCATCACAGAAGAACTGGGATTTAAAGGTAGTTATGAAAATGGGTATGCGCAGACGGAAAAGGATATTATTGTGGCCATCCAGACCATGAAGGAAGAAAATAAAACTCTAAAGGAAGATCTTAACGGGGTGCAGGCAGAAAACGAGACATTGAATCAGAAAATCCAACAGTATGAAAACACGGTGGTTTCAGAACTGCAACGGAAAAAAGACCGAGAAGAAAAACTGACGAAAATCGAGAAGTTGTTTACCCGTGATGAAGCGCTGGTACTTCTGACCGAGAATCAGGTAATTATTCGTCTCTATGGGCTCACCTTCGGATCGGGATCAGCCGTAATTACACCCGATCAATTTATGCTGTTGACAAAAGTGATGAGGGCACTGCGGGAATTTCCCAATAAAAAATATCTCGTTGCCGGACATACCGATTCACAGGGCAACGATGCTTATAATTTGAATTTATCGGAAAACCGGGCCGCCGCCGTTAGAGCATATCTGGAAGCAAACATGAATTTACCTCCGGAGCAGTTTGAAAGTCTCGGATACGGAGAAAGTAAACCCATTGAGAGCAATGAAACAATGGAAGGACGTCGTTTAAACCGCAGAATAGAAATTATTATTGACCTTGAATAATCGGTAAGAGCGGATCTGGTTTTTACTTCTGAGGAATTATTTTTAAATGCCCGTCGGAAAAAGCTTTCCGCGGGCATTTTATAATAACGACGGCCGTCAGCTGGCTGTTAAGATCGTGTAAATTTTATAAAAAAAATCAATGTCTAATAGTGCCCCGGAGTGGAAAAGACCCGGATCTCATAACACAGGATAAAGTAACAGGATGTGAAAAAAAGTGCCGGGAAACTCTCGCACCTGCATATCCGGTCAGTAAGATGTTACAGGTATGATCCGGAGAAATGTGGTAAGATGATTTATGAATTTTAATGAAATTTACTTTCCGATATTTCAAGATTTTCCGGAAGTAATGTGCCGGTCTGTCTGGCGTTCTGATGCAAATATAATTTCGGAAAATATGCAAAATGAGCCGCCACATGCCGGCAAAGGATTTTTTCCGGAAACGGTTGAAGAGAACCGCTCCGTTCTGGCGCAGCAAATCCATGGTTCAGAGGTGGTCTATGCTACAACTCCCGGCACCATAAGCAACTGTGACGGACTGTTCTCCCGGGAGGAAAATCTGAATCTGGTGATCCGCACTGCGGATTGTGCGGCTGTGATGCTCTATGATCCCGAATCATCTGCTATTACCAACCTCCATGTGGGATGGCGGGGGGCACATGCTGCCATTATTCACAGTGCAATTGAGGCCCTTAAGAAAAAATATGGCACTCATAGCCGGTATTACCGGGTTGCAGTGGGACCCGCCATTCATTCCTGCTGTTACAATGTGGGCAGGGAATTTCATGATTACTTTGATAAGTCTTTTCTGCTTCCGCGAAATGGCCAGCTGTTTTTTAATTTACCGGCAGTTATAAAACGGCAGTTGCTATCGGAAGGGGTAGTTTTAGAAAATATTGAGATATCGGATCAATGTACCCGCTGCAGCGGCAGGGTATTTCCATCCTACCGCCGCAATAAAACCAGGCAACGGGTTTGGAACATTATAGAGAAGGAAGGAGACCATAAATGAAGATAACAAAACTTGCAGTCATTCTGCTGGCGCTAATTTCAATCGGTTCCGCTCAGGATTCACTCTCACTTAACACCCGTTATCTAAATTTTGAAATCAGCCGCACGCCTTTTGTTTCAGGCGGGTATTTTCTGCAGGACAGACTGGCTCTGGAAGCCGGCATCGGGTTCAATTTTGATGGAGAAAGTGGTGATAATGGTCTGGGTATACGCCTGGGGCTGGATCACTACCTCACAGCCCGCAGATTGTCTCCCTTTGTAGGGGGATACCTGATGTTTGAAATTAATCCCAATGTTTTTGAGGAAACATTTTGGAACGGTTCCCGCCTGATTTTCGGAGGGCAGTGGGGATTGAACCTGTTCATTTTAGATAATTTTGCGGTGGCCGGTTCATTGGGGGCGGAATTGATCCTGAACTCTCCCAAAGAGGGGGATAATTCCACATCATTTACCAGCCTGACCTCCGGACTTAAAATGCGATTTTTCTTTTAAGCGAACTGAGTAACATCCCTGAGTCCGCCTGAAAAATTGCTGTGAATGACTATTTTAAAAACGGGAAAAGAAGTGGATCTGCTAAAAGCTGTAATTCTGGGCATTGTACAGGGTCTCTCCGAATTTTTGCCGGTCAGCAGTTCGGGCCACCTGGTAATTGTTGAGCATCTTATGAATTTTAATCTGGGGGGATTGTCTTTTGAAGTATTTGTTCATTTCGGGACCCTCCTGGCAGTCTGCTGGGCGTTCAGGGAAGATCTGTTCCGGCTGATTAAAGCCATCCCCGATATCTTTAAAACATCTTCACCGGACCTTCCCTCACAGAGAAAAGAGTATGCCCTGCTGGATATATATATTATTCTGGGATCCATACCGGCAGCTGTTATCGGCCTGTTATTTGAAAATGCCATTGAGGGGATATTTGAAAATCATGTGATTGCCCTCTACATGCTGTTTCTCACCGGAATCATTGTGTGGAGTTCCAGGTATACCCGGGAAAAAACAGAAAAAATAAACGGGTTTAAGGCATTTATTATAGGAGTTGCCCAGGCAGTTGCCATCCTGCCCGGAATTTCCCGTTCCGGTACGACCATTGTAACCGGCCTGTGGATGGGAGTGGCCCGTCTGCGGGCGGCACGTTTTTCTTTTCTTCTCTCCATTCCGGTCATTTTCGGTGCCACCTTACTTAAATTTCATGATTTATGGAAAAATCCACTACCCTCTTCGGATTTTTTACCGGTTTTACTGGCAGGCATGTCGGCGGCAATATCCGGCTACTTTGCCATTGTCTGGCTGCTGAAAATTATACAGAAGCAGAAATTTGAATGGTTTGGTGTTTATTGTATTCTGGTAAGCATTATTGGCCTGCTTCTGCACTATTTTTCCTGAGGGGTTGTTTAATTCCTGCCCGGGTAATCTTCAATATGGTTGAAAATCGGGACATCACTCATTTGTCCCAACCAATTCTTCTCTGATAAGTTTGATTAATACGTGCAACAACTGAGGTGGCCGTGAATTAAATTTGTGTGATCGAGCGATGATGAGGAATTACCCACATCCCCCCTTCCCCCTTTTCAAGTGAGTGTTTGGATATCCAAAGGTATGTAATGATATACCAGAAAAAGAGAAAATATAATCTATTCTGCTTAATTCACAAATAGGGGCTAACGCCCAAATATACTGGATTCTTTAATCCCCGGTCTGAAGACCGGGGCCATTTAATTTCTAAGAATATAACAACTTTGATACATTATATCATGTTTTGTGAATTAAGTAGGCTATTAAACATAGTTGTACTCCCGTCCCAAAATATCCGAAGGAACCTCCCTGCCATTTTATGCTTGCATGATAAATAAATGTAATTTCCCTTTACACAAGGAAGAGATCAGAGGGAGATGTTCGTGAACTGCAAAACTGCCCGGACCCTTTGTTGCTTCGAAATTTAATTTCCTCCGGAAGTGTGGCCGGGGGAATATTCACGTCGGAAATATCTTCCCCTCAGTCAGGTAGGAAGTATTGAGATCTTTCTTTCTTTACTATCCCGTATTGTTAAAATAATTCCAAAAATTTTCTCAATATTTCATCACAGGTGTCGAGTAATTAGATGTAAGTGATGAAAAAATAGTCAATTTTAAGTTCGAGAGGCCAAATCAAAATTTTATAAATTATTGTAAATATAATACTTAAGTTTTTTGGCATTAAATTTGACACATTTTTAAATGCGATATTATGAAAACCAAAAAGGAAGACAACATGGATGTTAGATATGAGAAGACAAACTTAGAGATAAACCGCAACAAACCCATTTTTTTAATTCATTCACTAAATCATTCATTAATACCCAAATCACTTAATTAAGGAGGATTTATAATGGGTCAGCAGCAATTATTACTTATCGTTCTTGGAATCATCATCGTCGGTATCGCCATTGCCGTTGGTGTAAATATGTTCCAGCAGAGTGCCGTGGATACCAACCGTCAGGCCGTGGTCAGTGATCTGGCTAACCTGGCAGCCAAGGCACAGCGCTACTATCGTACACCCAACGAACTGGGCGGTGGTGCTCAGAATTTCCAGAGTTTCAAGCTGGGTCGGCTGGATACGGCTAATGCCAATGGCAGTTACCGGGTATATGCCACTGATCCCGGTACCAGTCCTGATGCACGTCCGGCTTACACAACTGCTTTAACGATTGCCACATCGGTGACGGACACTATCTTTATTGCCGGTTGGGGTAAGGAACTTGGTGATGATGCCAGTTTCCCGGTTAAAGTGCTTACTGCGGTATCACCTTCAGGAATTAACACTGAAATCGTGAATTAAAAAGAGTTAAACAGGGGCGGGCATAGAGCCCGCCCGTTTTTTTGTCATTTAAGATGAGGGGAAAATGCCTGATTTTAGATTTATCGGTGTATCGAATACCGGACGATCGGTCCAGGGTGTAATCGCCGCGGACAGCGGTGGGGATGCCAAAAAGAAAATAAAGAAAATGGCAGCTCAGCACCGGGTAAAGATCAGCAAGATCCAGAAGAGAAAAAACTATATATATAAAATTCAGAAAAACGGTGAAAAGCCCGTCACCGGTGAGCAAAAGGCCTTTACCAAGCAGGAAGTTCATCAGGCATTAACTAAACTGGGATACAAGGTTGTCAGCGTCCAGACTAAAATGGGGATACTGAGTCTGAAACCGCCGGCGGCCGACCTGGTCACTTTTGTGCGCCTGAGCGCAGACCTGCTGCGGGAAAAACTACCCTTTAATGAAGTACTGCAATTATTATCCAATGATCTAAGTAATCCAACCCTGCGGGATGCAGTTCGCCAGATCAACAATGATTTACGGCAGGGTAAAGATAGTGAAGAGGCTTTTCTGAAACAGGAACGGATATTGGGAAAATTTACCGCCCGCATGCTGGGACTGGCCTCCAAGAGTGGTAACATGGCAGACATATACGAGAGTACCGCCAAGTTTCTGGAAAGGAATGCGGAATTCAGAAAAAATATGCGGCAGGCACTAATCATGCCGCTGTTCACTTTGCTGATTCTGTTCGGAGCCTGTATTTTTTATGTGGCCTATATCTTCCCCGAGACAGCAAAACTTTTCCTGAAACTTGGAAGTGAATTGCCTCCCATGACCAAAGCCACCCTGGATATGAGCGATTTTCTGATTGCCAATATGCCCATTTTCCTGATTGTTTCGTCAATCGCCACAGGTGCACTCATTTATTTCCTGAGAACCCCCAGAGGCCGTTTTTTCAAAGACCGATATATCTTAAAATTTCCTATTGTCGGACCTATAGTACATAAAACCACCATTGAAATTTTCTGCCGGGTTTTCTATTCACTTTACAGCGGATCCGGTGAAAATGTGGACGCCATCAAATTGGCTTCGGAAGCATGCGGTAACAGATATTTTGAAGATCGTATCAAAACCATCTCCATCCCTCTGATGCTGCGGGAAGGACGAGGACTGGTCGATTCCTTTCGAGAGGCTGATGTCTTTACCCCGACAGCTCTCTCCCGTTTCAATTCGGGTGCGGAAACCGGCACGGTGAAAACAACTGCCATGCAGATTGCCAATTACTATGAAAAGGAAACGGTTTACAAGTTAAAAAATGCAGTTGACCTGGTGCAGATTATTGTTGCCATGATCATCATGATAGTAATGACTGCCCTGACTCTGGTCTCATCAGAGACGGCGCTGGTTTCGCCCAAATCACCGATAGGGTAACTCTTTCTAAACGTAAGCGGATGGTTTTTCCATGGATATGACTAATAAAGTTGACATCAGCGATCGGCTGGGTGTAACCCTTTTAAAAAAGGGTGTTGTAAATGTTGCCACGCTGGAAAAAGCGATTAAACTCAGAGAAAACGGTCAGAAAGATGGACGGACTCTGGCCCAGATTCTGGTTAAAGACTTCAATGTTAACCATGACAGTGTCTTTCAGCAAGTGACCCAGTTGTATGGTTTCCGTGAGGTTTCTCTCGATAACGAGAATATAGATGATAATCGTGTAAACTTCATGCGTAAAATGCTTGATCCTCTTCCCGAACCGATGCGCGCCCTCATGAAAGAAGAAAAAATCCTGGTTTATAAATATGATGAGTTTCGCCCTTATGTCCTGATCATACTCGCTTCCGATCCCACCAACAAGCACATTTCACAGGTGGCCAGATCCATAGGTGCCAAAAGGTATGAAGTTTGTTATGTGAAGCTGGCCCAGCTGGAATCACTGCTGGAGAAAATCTACCCCGAAGAAAATGTCTATCTGAAAGAGATGGACGATATGGCTATGGAAATAGAGGGTGCCAGTCGGGAAGAGGAGAACCTGGATGAGGAAGCCATTGAAGCTGAAATCAATAAAAGTCTGCTGGTAAACCTGGTGGAAGGAATGCTGGTGGAAGCAGTGCGGAGGGGAGCTAGCGATATTCATGTTATTCCCAAGGGACCACGGACCTCTGAAATACATTTCCGGGTTGATGGCGCGCTCAGGTTATGGCATCTGCAGGAAGGTGTACGTCCCGAATCCCTGGCGGCAGTTATTAAGGACCGTTCCAAAAATGTGGACCGCTTTGAGAGAGAAAAATCCCAGGACGGTTTTATCCAGCGGAAGGTTAACGGCTACATGATCCGTTACCGTGTCTCGGTTATTCCCATCGTCGGTAAGGAATTTACGCAAAAGCTGGAGAGTGTGGTTATTCGTATTCTGGATGATCGAAAGGTCATTTCCGATCTGGATAAACTCGGATTCCAGGGATCCGCCAAAGAATTTTTCGTGAAAGCCATTTCCAAACCTCAGGGCATGATTATCGTTACCGGGCCTACCGGAAGTGGTAAATCTACCACCCTGATTGCCGCCCTGAATTACATCATGCGACCGGAAATCAATGTTCTGACGGTGGAAGACCCGGTGGAATATATCATTGGTGGCGCACGGCAGATAAAAATCAGTCCTAAAAATGATTTTGAAAGAGCATTACGTTCCATCCTGCGGCATGATCCTGATGTAGTGATGGTGGGCGAGATCCGTGATAAAGAGACCGCAGAAACCGGTATCAAACTGGCTAACACGGGTCACCTGACATTTTCTACCCTTCATACTAATGATGCACCAAGTGCGGTATCCCGTCTTTATAAAATGGGGGTGGAAACTTTTCTAATTGCCTATGCCATTAATATTATCATTGCCCAGCGGCTGGTGCGCCGTTTATGTGAATACTGCAAGAAGCCCATACAGAAGCTGGATCCGGTAATTCCCCTGAGTCTGGGATTCAACGAAGAGGAAATCAAGAAAACCGTTTTTTACGAGGCGGTGGGTTGCAGTAAATGTCATAATGGTTATAAGGGGCGGGCTGCTATCCATGAAACGCTCTATTTTTCCCGCGAGGTGCGGAAACTGATTTTTGAAACGGGTATTGATATTAATGAGGAAGCCATCAAGGAACTGATGACGAAACAGGGTATGGCAAATTTACGGGCTGCCGGCAGGGAGCGGGTTAAACAGGGCCTCACAACTTTAAACGAAGTGGCCGCCGTGACCACTGAAGACTAAGGTATCAAGGAGGATAAATTTATGCATACCGGTCAGATTATGTTTACCATAGCTGCTTTGGGGCTGTTGAGTCTGGCTATTTTAAACCTCAATACCAGCATCAATCAGAATGATGTATCGCTGGCACAGAATCGCTATCGGCTGGAAGCCCTGTCATTGATAAATTCATACATCGAACAGTCCTCTTCACTCTATTTTGATGAGGTGAGCACAGATACCACTGTAGCGAAGGATTTGAGCACCTTCTCTTCTCTTCTAAAAACTGAAGCGAACGATTCCGGTCGCTTCGATGATTTCGATGATTATAATAACATCACTAAAATTGATACTGGCTTAAGCGGTGTTGAATATAAAGTCATGTTCCAGGTGGATTATGTGATTTTGCAGGGAGATTCCATCAAACATTCTGCCACACGACAGTGGCATAAACGAATGATCATTTCTGTGACGGATAATTATCCCGGTGAACCGCTGCTGTACCGGAATTTCGGTTCTGAGAAAACCAGGGATACCTTGAGGGTTAGTTTTGTGAACAGTTACTGGTTTTACAATTAAAAATTCAGGGGTCAGATATGTCCATAGTTCTTGACATTGTTGGTGGACTTTTCATCGGGGGTTTCCTGATGATTATTGCATTGACAGCAACGGATACAGCCACCACCGAGTTTTATAATTACAACTCCGATGCCATTATCCAGCAAAATCTGTCCAGTATGTCCGAAGTTATTCAGTACGATCTTCGTAAAATGGGTTTCGGCATTCCCGAACAATTTAAAAGTACAATTCTGCAAACTGCTCAACCTAGTCACCTAAAATTTTTGGCTCACTTAAATAGCAATCCCATTTGTAAGATAGGTGACCCTAATGTCACAACTATTGATAATATAGTGGATAGTATCGAATATAGGGTGGTCCAGTTCGATTCGATAGATTACGTCGACACTATGATCGTTACCTATCAGATCCGCAGGGATATCTTTGTATCTCCGGGGTATCACAGTTCTATTGGAATTGGGATCATTGGTAATCAAAACGCTTTCCGGTACCTGGATCAGATTGGAAGACCAGTGGCGGTCATAAATCAGGTGCAGATGGTCGAGGTGACGTTAACCGCCTATGATCCCAGAATTGTTCTGAGTACGGATTGGATAGACAGTAAAGTTAATGAAGTGGGTTATAATGAAGAATTTAGAAAACGGGAACTTCGGCGGTTGTTACGGGCATCCTATTGGCGGCAAACCCGTTTGATATCAAAAAATTTAAAGAGGTAAGTCTACAAGGAGGTAAATAAACATGTTAGGAAAAGGTGCCATTTTGGTGGTATTTGGTTTTATTCTGGCTTTTTCGATGTACCAGGTCCGGATGAGTAGTAACGTAATGGCTACGGCAGATAATTTTAATACGGAATTCGTGGAAACTATGATTCATGAAACTGCATTGAGTGCCATGAATTTTGCCATTAATAAAGTCTGGCAAACAGAAAATACTTCAGATTCATATCTGTTCAGAGCGAATAGTTGTTCTTCCCAGGTTGATGTTTTCATTGTAGGGGCGGATACCACCCAGATCCGCGTAAGAACCTGGGGATACCTATTTGATACTGAAATGCAGGAGTTCAGGAAAGAAGAGAGAGATATGTCCGCCTTTCTTGCCTATAATATGCCTGTCTCAAAATATTTCTGGTTTAGCGATGATGAAAAGGGGGTATTTTGGATTACCGGGGATACAGTTTGGGGACCTGTCCATACCAATAAGACCATTAAAACTGATGGTAATCCGGTATTTTATGGCAAAGTCACGGCAAAACTGGGATTTTCACCTGATCCAACCTCAAAAAAGAACGAAGCGGACTATTTTGGCGGATGGGAAGCGGGAGTAGAAATTGAAATCCCTACTGATATGTCATCTTTGACCAATGCGGCCATTGCTGGAAATGGGGGGGCACCGAAAAATACTAAATCCATTTATGATAAGGTGGTCACTTTTGATTTCCAATCAGACGGTAGTGTGATTCGAACGGTTTCCGGGAGTCCACCGGACACGGTGTTGGTAACTGATATTGCACCAACAGGTGCCATTATAAGTTCAAAAGATATCAGAGTGAAAGGCACTTTTAATGGTAATACCACTATTTATACTACAGGTAACATTTGGATCGATGATGACCTTGTTTATGCGGATAATCCAAAAAATAATCCTAACTCCGATGATCTATTGGGTCTGGTCGCTAAAGATTATATCTATATAACAGACAATGCGGCTAATAATACGGATGTACATATTCAGGCAGCCATCATGTCAATTGAAAGATCATTTACTGCCCAAAACTACAACAGTCGCCCCATCGCTGGCATCATAGACCTAACCGGCAGTGTCTGTCAATACCATCGAGGACCGGTAGGAACCTTCTCATTCGGGGGTGGAATCCACTCTGGTTTTCTAAAACGGTACCGTTTCGATCCACGATTCTCGACCCTGTCACCCACTAATTTTCCTTATCTAAAGTCATTAAGATTAGTTTCCTGGTGGGAATAATCGAAATTTGAAAGGAATTTAGCATTATGCCGAATATGGACCACATAATTACTGCAGAGAAGAAACGGACAGTTTCTCCCCAAGCTCCGGCGGAAGAAAAAAGGGTACTGGAAATTGCTCAGATCGTTCGCGGTGGGAAAAAAATTCTTCATGAATTAAAAAGCAAGGTCTCGCCAACCCTATTCAGCGTGGATAAGGAGCAATTCATCGGGGATGAAATTATTGAAAATCTCAATGATGAGTACCGGATGATCTTGCGAAACCTGATAAACGGATTCCTGCAGGAGGTCAGGCGAAAAGGTGCTTCAGATATTGATATGGGCGGGCTGGGTAGTAAAAAACATGTGTGGTTTCGTATTCATGGAGACAAAAAGCCCATTCCGGAACTGGGTACTTATGAATTAACAGAGTTCGATATTCTGATACAGAGCATCTTGCTGAAGGCGCAGCGGGAGGAACTGTATGAGAAGAGAAATGTCGACTTTTCCTACACATTCAGAGGGGAAGGGGATCAGATCTTCCGAAACCGGACCAACGTTGCCTTCGATCTGAATGCTCTTTCACTGAACATGCGTTCCATCGAAACCCGCACCCGCCGCTTCGATCAGTACGGGTTTCATCCCCATGTAGCCAAGAATCTGCATCTGCAATACACCAAGGAAGGCCTGATTCTGGTAACCGGGATTACCGGATCCGGTAAAAGTACCACCCTGGATGCTATTGTGGATTTAAATAATCAGACCATGGATGCTCACATTATAATCATTGCCTCCCCGGTGGAATTTGTCCATACGCCAAAAAAATGTATTATACGGCACCGGGAGGTGGGACGGGATACTACCTCATTTAAACAGGGAACCATTGAGGCCCTGCGCCAGGACCCGGATATTATCATCATCGGTGAGATGCGTGATCCGGATACCATCATGGCGGCACTGGAGGTGGCAGACAGTGGTCACAAGGTTTTTTCCACCCTCCATACCTCATCTGCGGTGGAAAGTGTCGATCGTATTATTGCGGAAGTACCAACCATCGAACAGGACCGTGTACGCAGCCGTCTGGCTGATGTGTTGCGGGTGGTTCTGTCCCAGAAACTGGTTCCCACCGTTTCGGGAGAGCGGACCATGGCTAAAGAGGTCATGGTGATGACGCCTTCCATACGTGCGGCTATAAAGAATAACAATACCAATGAGATTTACCAGATGATCAGCGAGGGTCATCAATGGGGAATGAACACCATCGAGCAGGAGCTGGCAAGACTTTATTTTGAACGCAAGATCTCGCAGGATACAGCCTTGAACTATGCAAATAATAAGAGAAGAATACAGCAACTTTTAAAATTAGCTTAAAAACAGGGATTTTATTATGGCGAAGTATAAGGAATTTTCGGGAAAAATGTCAGTAGGCCTATTTGTTGAAGGTCACTATCTGCATGTAGTATGCCTGGCACAACAGAATAACAAGCTGAAACTGGTGGACGGGCAGGTTGTGAAAATGTCCAAAGCCATGGAGACGGTCCATGTTCAGAAAGAGATTTTTTCGGACACCGCACCTGATTTGTCAGAAATTTCCGCCGACATTCAGGCCGATGAGCTGCAGGAAAATTTAAACGATGACACTTTCACCATTACGGAAAAAGATGTGGGCAACTATGATAATATTGAGGTGTTGCAACGCGTGCTTTTCCAGTATCCCTCCAACAAATTCCGTATGGGAATTGCCATCTCTGAACCTCAGGTGTATTACATGTATTTTGGTACGGACTGGGGTCTTCGAGGCGAGAAGCTGAAGAAACGGGTGATTGAAGAAGTGTCCCGGGAACGCAATGCCTATGAAATGCATACACCCGATGCCATTTATACCACCAAGCTGGGTGATGGACGGCTGATGGCAATTGTGCGGGAAAGTGAAGTAAATGTTATCAATTCCCTTCAATACCTGCAGAGTGAAAACCGCAAGGTTCTTCCTAAAATTTCATTTGTGGAAAGTGCCGAAACTGCCCTGGTGAACCTGGTGAATGCCAATTATTTTTTTGATGAGCAGGACCTTACCATCATTGTCTACCTGGGAAATGAATACAGTCGTCTGATATTCATGCAGGGGCATGAAATCTATAACATTTCCTACATCATTGGTGCGGGTCTGGATTCGGAAAATATTACCCATACCATATACAGCCGTATCCTGCTGGAACAGGATAACCTAAATCTTCCCCAGGTTCACAATATTATCCTGACAGGTGAAGCATATCAGGTGAGCCTGAAGGAATTCCTGCAGGAAAAACTTTCCGAAGAAATCCAGATAGACTATCTCAGATTACCCAACCTGGAAGTGGAAGATGAGGAATTGAATGTTTCCAAATATGCGGTGGCCATTGGGTCTGCCTGGCGTACTACCAGAGAAAAGGAAAACTATCTTTATGATGTCGACCTGTTGCCTCATACGTTCCGGGAGAGTCAGAAAAGATTCAAACTGGGTGTTTTGGGTTGGCTCCTGCTGTTCAGTCTGCCGGCTATTGCCTTCTTTACTACTGTGAGGGTGATTGAGCAGCGCGATCAGCTGAAGGAGCTGCTGGTTCAACAGGAAACGCACCAGCAGGAATTGAATTATCTGAAGGGCATTGAAGCAAAGTTAATAGAAAAGCGAAAAATATTAGATAATTATCAAAAAGCGTTTGGTGTTGTCGATGATATGTCTGTTGGTATAGAAAGGTGGAATAAATTTTTGTATAAGCTTGCCAAGAACCAGGAAAAGATTGGCAGATTATGGGTTACAGATGTGACCAGCGGTGCTAAAAATATCGTAACCCTTAAAGGCCGGGCGGTTTATACGGACCGGATCCCTCTCTTCTCCAATGCCATGAGTAACGGAGATTTGAGCAGTGTTCTGGTTCAGACCATACGTACACGAACCGTCTATCAATATGAAATGTCTACGCATTTGCCAAATGAATAAAAAAGGAGACAACATTGTCATACAAGCTTAGAAATATCGTGGTGCTGGCAACCTTATGTTTTCTGCTGCTTGCGGTTTCCGGATACATTGTCTTCTATCATTACCCCAAAAAAATCAATACGGTGGAAAAGAAGATCGCTAGTCTGAAAAAACAGATTGCTAGCCTGGAAGGGGTGGAGGAAGAGTATAACAATATAGACAAGATTATCAAGGAAAAAGAACAGCGCCTGGCCAACCTGGACAAACGGGTAGTACCGGCTGTAACTCCTTCGGAATCTTACCGGTATTTGATATCCATTTTAAAGTATAGCGGTGTAATGGATTTTGACATGCTTTACCAGGGCACAGCAGATGGCAAAGGATATAAGTATAATATTTACAACATTAAAGGCGAAGGCCCATTTCACAAGATATACGAATTTGTGACTTATCTTGAAAAAGGTCCCTTATTCTACAAGATCGAAAAATTAAATCTGCGGATGGTGGAGACCAAGGATGAAGAGACCAGGATGTATCAGATTGTGATTCCGTTTGAAATGGAGATCTGGGCATTATATGCGGATGTTCCGGATCTGCCGCCCATCAGGCGGAGCCTGGCCAGCGTAAAGGTCCCGCGGGCTTCAAATCCGTTTTATCCCTACGTTTACAGTGATCTACCGGCTAATCTGGATGAACTGCCGGAAGTTGAACGTGCTGAATTAAAAGCGATAGTTAGTGATAAAGTTTTCATTCAAGATGCCGAAGGTAAGATACATGAATTGAAAGAAGGCGACAAGGTGTATCTCGGTTATTTAAAACAGATCAAGTCTGAAGATAATGAAGCGGAATTCATCCTGAACAAAGGTGGCATAGTGGAAAAATTCTCGCTGTTTATAAGATTCGGTGAAGCAACTAAAAAATAATAAAGTGAAAAGGGCATCATGAACAAAAGAATTTGTATCTCGGTCTTTTTGATGATCCTGTTGGGATCGCAGCTACTTCTGGCTCAAAATCGCAGGCAGATCCGGGAATTACGTAATGTGTACAAAGCACCGGAGGAGATGATCTCTCTTTCCCGCACCATGACTTTTACTCAGGCCCTGGAATTATTTAATGGTCTCAGTAAAAAATTCCTGGGTAAAATTATTGTTGATCCGGAAGGACGAAATTTTCCTATTGGAGAGGATATTGATAAGATGCATTGGCTGGATGCCTTTGAATTAATTCTGAGAGCACATGAACTGTGGTATGACGAATATGCGGATTATATTCAGATCCGTTCCATTGCGGAGGCGTCAGGCAACGATAATTTGCCTCCCGAAATGCGTAAATACCTGCAGGAATTTGACAGCCGGGAAGTGATCTTGAGTGCGGTTTTCTTTGAAACTAACATATCAAAACTTCGTGAAGCGGGAATGAGCTGGAATATTTTTAAAAATGGAGATGTTAATGCAAATGTCAGCATGACTGCCGCAGAAAACAAAACCGGACTTTTTCAGGTGGATCTTGAACCCAATGTTGATTTTGCCGATATAATGGCCACATTTAAAGCATTGGAAACGGATAAACTGGGAGAGGTTATTTCCAGTCCTCAAGTCACCGTGAAATCAGGTGGTAAAGGACGTATTCAGGTAGGTGCGGATGTGTCGGTTACCCTGCAGGACTTTGCCGGTAATACCGTTACTCAGTTTATATCCACCGGTTCCATCATGAATGTGGAACCATACATCCTGCAGCGGGATTCGGTTGTTTTTATCGTTTTGAAACTCCGGGCGGAGAGGAGCAGTTCTGCTGTAGGTGTGTCAGGACTCGAAATCCTTAAAACCCAGGCCGAAACGGAAGTCCTGTTGCTGGACGGCGAAGAAACTATTATCGGCGGATTGTATGTCAATGATGAAAGTAATGAACGTAATGGTGTCCCTTTCCTGAAGGATCTGCCCTGGTGGTTTTTTGGTCTGCGTTATGTCTTCGGTTACGAATCGAAAAACGTCACTAAAAAAGAACTGCTAGTTCTTTTGAAGGCCAACCTTCTGCCCAGTCTCACCGAGCGGTTTGAATCGCGTTTCCAGCGCAAAAATGACCTGTTAAGGTCTTATAATAACGCCATGAAACGCCGTCTTGAATATTACAAAAACCAGGTAGAGAAAAAATAATCAGGTGGAGATAGAATAATGAAGAAAATAATATGGATTGCTGTGAACATTCTACTGCTGTTCTTTCTTGTTTGGAACTGTGATTCACCTACCAAAGATAAGGATAATCTTGCCATACTCAGCGGACAGGTCCTGAATTCCGAAACTCTGGTGCCTGTTTCCGGTGCGATGGTGGTGGTGCTGGAATATCCGCAGGTGTCAGGTTTGACGGATGCTAATGGTTCCTTCAATCTGGAACTGGAAGTCACTGAGGCCACCGATGTGCAGCTGCGGGCCTTTAAGGAGACTTTTCTTTCGGATACTATAAGTATTCTCGCCACACCCGGCAGAACAATAAGCAGTTTATCGCTGAGTCTGCAACCCACGGGTAGTACTCCCATAGCCAGCGGCTCGGCAGCCAGCATCATTCTGTATGGTGTGAATCCCCCTTCCATCGGAGTGCGGCAGAGCGGATCGCCCGAAGTTGCGGAAATGACTTTTCAGGTGCAGGATTCCTCAGGTATTCCAGTAGACTTGCAGCACAGTGTAAGCGTAAACTTTTTCCTGGGTTCAACTCCGGGCGGTGGTGCTTTTATTTCTCCTGTGAGCTCTGAGACTGAGGCTAACGGTCTGGCCAAAACCAGCCTTTTCAGCGGGGATTCAGCCGGGGTGGTGCAGATTATTGCGGAAGTCCGGATCGGATCTCAAACTGTTCGGACCCAGCCCGTACCGGTCGCTATTCATGGTGGACTGCCCGATTCTGTCCATTTCAGTCTGGCGGTGGAAAAGCTTAATTTTCCCGGTTATAATATTTATGGGCTTAACGATAAAATAACCGCCTATGTGGGTGATAAATATGGTAATCCGGTAAAACCGGAAACAGCGGTTTACTTTACCACCACCGGCGGATTAATTGAAGGATTTGCGCTTACGGATGGACTTGGACAGGCCAGTGTCAATCTGATTTCCTCTGCACCTAAACCATATCACCCCGTCTGGGGAGCCGGTTTTGCCACGGTAACCGCCAGAACAGCGAATGAAAATCAGCGGAAAATTGAAACATATGCAACGGTTCTTTTCTCAGGAATTCCACAAATTTCTGTTTCGCCCAGCTCTATCGATGTGCCCAATGATGGTAGTCAGTCATTCTTTTACACGGTTTCCGATCAGAACGACAATCCTCTGGCTGCTGGAACCAGTATTTCGGTTACAGTGGATGATGGAGACGTAGAAGCCAATGGCAACACAAGTGTGAACCTGCCCGATACCCAGAGCCCGGCATGGACAAATTTTTCTTTTTTCCTGGTGGACGCCTTGCCGGATTCAAATAAAACCAATCCTGTGAGCGTAATAATTTCTGCAGACGGCCCCAATGGGAAAGCGCAGTATATTTTGTCCGGAGTGGCTCACTAGCTGCCAGATGAATATATTATAAAAATGATAAAGGGCCATCATCACCTGATGGCCCTTTTTTATATGCAGGTTAACTTCCGAATTATTCGTTTGTTTTTCCTTTGTCTCCCTCTTTATTATTAAAGAAAAAGGGTTTATCAGATCCAATGATTATAATAAGGAGGGATAAATTGTGGCAGGGAAAAAATACAGGACCGAAAAAGACACGCTGGGAACCCATAATGTTCCCCGGGATGCATATTTTGGCATCCAGACGGTGCGGGCGATTGAGAATTTTCCGGTGAGCGGTTTGCGTGAAGACCGCACATTTATCAAAGCGTATGCCCGTATTAAACTGGCGGCCTGCCGGGTTAATCATGAACTGGGGCTGCTGGAGAACCGTGTGGCCGGAGCTGTTGCTCAGGCGGCGGATGAAGTGATCATCGGAAAGCACGATGATCAGTTTGTGGTGGATGTATTTCAGGCCGGTGCTGGCACCAGCTTCAATATGAATGTAAATGAAGTGATCGCCAACCGGGCTCTGGATATTCTGGGCGAAATGAAAGGAGATTACCGGCTCATTCATCCCAATGATCACGTGAATAAGGCCCAGTCCACCAACGACACCTTCCCGTCCGCCATTCATCTTGCAGCACTGGATCTCTGGAGCGAACTGAAACCAATCCTTGGGCGCCTGGCGGATGCATTTGAAGAAAAAGGACATTCGTTTTATGCCATTATCAAATCGGGGCGGACCCATCTGCAGGACGCAGTTCCCATTCGCCTGGGGCAGGAATTTAGGGCGTATGGGCAGGCTATCAGACAGTCAATTGGATATCTGGAGCATGCAGCAGAGAACCTGACGGAACTGCCACTCGGCGGGACGGCAGTGGGAACCGGCCTGAATGCTCACCCTGATTACCGCAAGATGGCGATTCAGGAATTGAGCGATATTACCGGCTTCAATCTGAAAGCGGCTGCTGACATGCGGGAAGCCATGCAAAGCCGCCAGGCGGCAGGTGCCACCTCCGCTGCTTTGAGAGGACTGGCGCTGGAACTGATTCGTATTGCCAATGATCTCCGGCTGCTGTCTTCCGGTCCTGCTACCGGCCTGGCTGAAATTGTGCTCCCGGCCGTCCAACCGGGTTCATCCATTATGCCTGCAAAAGTAAATCCGGTTATGGCCGAGTGTCTGAATATGGTTGCTTTCCAGATTATGGGGAATGACGTATCTATTTCCCTGGCGGTGCAGGCCGGTCAGCTGGAACTTAATGTGATGATGCCACTGATAGCCTTTAACCTGATCCAGAGCTTTCGGTTGTTGGTTAATTACCTGCCGGTTTTTGAGGAGAGATGCGTCCGGGGAATCAAAGCAAACAGGGAACGCTGTGAGAATTTTGCCTACAGTTCTGCCGGACTGGGGACGGTCTTATCCCCGGTGCTGGGATATTCCGAAACAGCGGCACTTATTAAGCAGTCCCTGCAGAAACAGATACCGGTGCGTCGCCTGGTGGTGGAAAAAGGATTATTGAGTGAGAAGGAAGCGAGGAACTTATTTAGTCGTGAAAAGCTGACCGGCGAGCAGTGAGAATAATAACCGGTCTCTTAATCTGTTTTAATATTCAATTATTTCAAGAGACTGACTTTCAAAAGCGAGGCCGCATTGAAGAACAGTACCGAACCGTCACCTATCCCCTGGGGAATTACCTGTTTTTTTGAGTATAAAAAAGACTTTGCAATGGTGGCAGAGATGGCACCACAGTTCCCGCTCCGATACCTGGAGATCCGCGGTGAAAAACCCTTTTTTTCAGCCGACGATTTATCATCCCGGGATGTGGATTTTTTTCGAAAAGTGATTGAAAAGAGTGGGTTGAAAGTAACACTTCATGCTACTTTTTATGATATTAATCTTGCCACGCTTAATTCCTACCTGCGTTCCGCCATATTGAAATGTTACAAGAAATACCTGGATCTGGGCGCACAGCTGGGTGCCGAAATAATGGTTGTGCATGGCGGCACCGTTCATAAGGATGCTGCCCGGATAGATGGATTTATTGACAGGGCGCGCAATAATCTGGTAGAAAATCTGCAGATTCTGGGGGATTATGCCACCGGCAGGAATATGGTTATCGGACTGGAAAATTCGCCGCCCAGTTCCAACCATCTGATGATAGATAACTGGAAAATCCACCGCCTGACCCTGCAGGCAATTAATCATCCGCAGGTAAAAGCAGTACTGGATATGGCACATGCCTTCCTGCATGGTCTGGATATACAACAGTATTACCGGCAGATGAAGGATGAGCTGGTGGAAATTCATGTGCATAATAATGATGGCAAAGAAGATCTTCACCAGGCCATGGATGACGGATCGATTCCCTACCAGGAAATTTTCCTTAATACCAGCATTAACATTCCGGTTATCATGGAAATTCATAACATGACCGGGGCCATGCAGAGTCTGGAATGGATAAAGAGGCTAAATGAAAGACGAATTGTTCGTGGGGGTTGATCCTTCCGGCAGCGCAATGAGGCCTTCCGGGATTTGTATTATCAACAGGTCCAAAAAAGTCAGTTTGCTCGGGAGATGGAACACTTTTAAAGATATTGAGAAGTTATTACTGCCTTTCAGAGAGAAGATCTGCAGTATCGGGATTGACGGACCGTTACAGCCACCCCATGAACTGGATCGTTGTTGCTTTACCAGGCAATCAGACCACTGCAGTCATAAGCAGACAGGAAAATATAAAGGCCGTTACTGCGAATACCTGTTGATAAAAAAAGGCTACCGCTGCTTTCTGACCTCTAAAGACAGTTTTGTTAAAACCTGGGTGTCCCGCTGTTTCCGGCTGAATGAGATCCTGACAGCGCTTGGATTCAGGACCATTGAGGTTTTTCCTTATGCTGCCCGGAAAATTCTCTTTCCCGATCTTCCGGGAAAGAAATATCAACGAAGTTTCCGTCAGCAGCTGCAGAAATGTCTCTCAGAGAAAGGATATATTCTGCCGGAACCGGATTTTATCTATTCCCATGATGAACTGGATGCTGTACTTGCGGCAGTAACATCCAGGTTGCACTTTCTCGGGCAGGCAGAATTGGTGGGAGATGAGCGGGATGGTTATATCGTTATACCCCGGCTGGCAACCTTAAAATAATGGATTACCGGTTGGTGCATTTTTGCAGGGCCGTGAAATAATGTCGGGATTGACATATTGATAAAGATCATGTAAATTTATTGTTCAAATTCTTGGCAGAAAATTGGAGGAAGTTTTGTTGAAACTGCAAAAGTCAATTTTGACGGTCATCATTTTAGTCATCAGTGTACTGGTAACTTATGCTCAGTTTGATGAACGGCAGATGTTCGCCAAGGGAGTTGAATTTTATAAACAGCAACAGTATCGTGATGCCCAGAAGACCTTTTTTATAGCTTTAAAAAATTATCCGAATTCCCAAATTCAAACAGCATTGAAACTGATGCTGGCTAAAAGTTATTATAAAATGGGAGATTACCCCACTACCAGGCTGGTGGTGGATGATTTCATTGCAAAATGTCCCAGGAGCGATTACCTGGATAATATCTATTTTCTGAAGGGAGAAATGGATTTTCGTCAGGAAAAGTACTATCAGGCGGTGGAGGGCTGGCAGTGGGTTATTAATCGTGGAGAGGATCCCCGTTTAAAAAGCAAGGCGGGCACTTATGTTTTTCACACGGTGGACCTTTATCTGAGCGACCGGGAAATTGCCGCACTGGATAAGCAATATGATGATGAAATATTCAATGGCCTGCTGGAAATTATACGGGACAAGAAACTGATTGATTCCGGCCAGGTCGAACAGGGGGAGATACGGCTCGGGCGTTTTCTGGATCAAAATCCCTATCATTTTTATGCGGATATCGCTTCGGAAATTCTGCGAAAGGGACGAGGTTCAAGTGTCAGCAGTAATACTATTGTTATATTGAAATCCGACCAGGAGGGCCGGAAGGAAGCCACCGATGCTCTGGCCAAAGGATTCTATTATGCTGCTTATGAGATGGCCCAGCGGGACAGGCAAAAAGCGGTAAAGGTTGATACCGTAGCGGTGGAAACGGATGTTTTATCCATGCTGAAAACCTCCCTGGATGTGATTAATGACAGGCAACCACTGGCAGTAATCGGACCGCTTAATAATGATGAAAATACCACCCTGGCACTGCTCTCCAAGTACGAATATTTCCCCTTTATTTCACCCTTCAGCTCCCAGGACGGCCTGGCAGCGGTAAGTCCGTATACCTTCCAGATTAATCCTGACGCCGAGATAAAAGGTCGTTTCCTGGCCAAATACGCGCTGGAAGAACTGGGGGCCAGAACTTTTGCCACCCTGATCCCGGCAGATGCCTATGGCATCTCAATCGAAAAAGGATTTGAAGATGTGCTGAATGAACATGAGGCGGAACTGGTGGAGAAGCAGTGGTATTATGAAGATACGCAGGATTTTTCCAGACAGCTGAAAGCAATTCGTAATAAAGGATTTTATATAGCCTTCAAGGATTCGGTCCTGGGAGTGGACTCCACCCTCACCGAGGAGCAGCTTGAAGAACAGTTTCAGCAATATTTAACGGAAACCCTGTTTGCCAGTGAAGGCCGCCGCGAAATTGATTCCACCCAGGTTGCTTCCACTGGAATTGATGCGCTGTTCATCGCTATCTATCCGGAATATGTCCCCTATATTGGTCCGCAGTTTGCGTTTCAGAATATTAAAACACAGCTGCTGGGCAACGAAGGCTGGAACGATCCTGAAATATTAATGCAACAGAGAGTGTATCTGGATGGATTAATCTATATTTCGGCGGGTTATTTTGATCCGGAATCCTGGAATTATAAAACGTTTCTCAGCCGTTTCCGGCAGCAGATGCAGGAAACTCCTCAGATTTACCATCTTTTGGGTTATGACATTGGTAAATGGATGATATCGCATTACCGCCCCGGTATCAGCCGGGGTGAATACCGTGACGGGCTGGCGGATGGTGATATATACCAGGGAATTCTGGAAAACATAAAATTCGGAATTAAACCACGGGTAAATTCTCAATTGAATATTATTAAATTTTACCGCGGTCAGATTTTAAAATTACAGTAAGTATTCCTTCGACAGGAAATTAAATCCTTCCATGAATTGAATTTTTATTGTTCATGTTGTGCGAATTGTGCAAAAGAGAGGTATCCGCACTTACAGTCCATCACCTGATTCCCAGGTCCCGCCATGGTTCGGACAAACAGGTGGCTGGTCTGTGCAAAGCCTGCCATGGTATGATTCATCGCCTATTTTCCAATAAAGAGCTCGCCGACTCCTTCAATGATCTGGACAGATTAAAAGGCCATCCGTCCATTCGGAAATTTGTCCGCTGGGTGAAAAAACAGGATCCTGCCAGGCGTATCAAAATACACTGATTCTGAAATTGTCGGCGATTAATACGTTCCGGTTTGATGAAGGAAGCAGATATTAAGGCGATACCGCTGCGGACTTTAGCATATGTATAATTAGATCCTTAACTCAGAACATGGAAATAAAAATAAAATTCTTTGGTACATCTCTATTTATGAAATTTTCCCATGAAGAGCCTTTATTGTTATCGGGGGAAATGGAGAGGCGGACCCATGGGGGCTGTTTTGGGGGTGAGTGAGTAAAATTATCATGGGCTTTCTTATGTCACGAGGACACTCATGATATCCTATAATAGATATTAATCTTAGTGTTCGCGCTGGCATCGCCAGGCTCTTTTTGTAACCGATCTACTTCTATTTTTCAGGGGACGGGGATATTTCAGAAATTATAACGAGATTCTGCGAGTACATCAGGCTTTTTTAAAAGATAAATATAAACATTTATGATTATTGCTTTTAATCCGAAAAAACGGATCCTAAATAATTGATTTTTAATAAATATTGCACAATAATTAATTGAATGTCATTGTCCCTCCCGGCACAATGACAGCCCGTGTAGTTTCGGAGCTAAGGGCATAATCATTAAACTTATTTACAGGATAAAACGGAGAAGTCAACCGTCTTATTCTCTATGAAACAGGTTCCGGAGTTTTCCCGGCGGAAGCCAATTTTTCTTCATACAGTTTTATAAAACTTTGTCTGTACATCTGCTGGGCAAAAATCACGATCCGTTCCCGGGATGGTTTTACCTTTTTCCCGAATTTTTTATCTAGCAAATCACAGATAGACTGCAGGGTATGTCTTCCGTCGAAATGCCTCCAGGCAAAAGAACCGATCTCATCCAGGTGAATTTTCTGTGCGGGATGTTTGGGTTTGGGAAGTAATGTTCGGGTGAGCCAGCTTTCCGGGTGAGGAACCAGGACCGTTACCTTATCGTCTTCTTCCTCAAAATCTAGCTGCCTCACCGGATAAAGCCCCAGCCATTGAGTAATAATTTCCTCCCGGCTGAGTTCCCCCTGCTTTTGCTGGTTTTTGCGCTTCAGCATCCTTCTACATCTCAACTTTTACGACTACCGGAATCTCCTGACGCAGCTCTGCCAGCCAGTTTTCAAACTGCTGTTCGCGTTTATGTTGCAATGCCCATTGTTCGATCTGTTCCCAGTCGTTCGCGAGTAATAACTGCCGGGCTTCATTTCGTTTATTCAGAAGAACAATGTGATAACCAAAATCGGTTTTAAACGGCTCACTGATTTCACCTTCCTTCAAATCCTTAAGGGCGTTTTCGAATTCCTTAATCTGAAAACCCCCTTCTTCAAAAATTCCGAGATGGCCCGAATCCTTTTGCACATTGGGATCAGCGGAATAACGAAGTGCCATTTGTTCGAAAGTGGAATCGGAATTCAAAATTGTCTGCCGGATTTCCTTTAATTTCTCAACAACCCGCAGTTCGTCTTCTGCAGTAGGTTTGAGCTGAACAAGTATATGTCTCACATTAATCCGTTCCCCCTGTCGCTCCCCAAGCTGAATGATATGAAAACCAAACTGAGTTTGTACAATATCGGATATTTCTCTTTCCTTAAGGGCGAATGCCGTTTCCTCAAATTCTTTTACCAGGGTGCCCCGCGAAACAAAACCCAACTCACCCCCATTCTGTGCAGAACCGGGATCCTCTGAATACTTTCGTGCCAGGGAGGCAAAATCTTCTCCGTTATCCAGCTTGGTTTTAATTTCATTAATTTTCAGAAATGCCTCTTTCACACTTTCTTCACTGGGGGTTACCTGCATCAGAATATGACTGATATCCACGCTGGCTTTCATCTCGGGCAGGCTGTCTTGAAAATTATTATAGAAATCTTCTACTTCCCTGCGTGAAATTTTGATATTCATAAAGTTCTTTTCACGCAGCATGCTGACTCGCATCTGACTGATGATTTCCTCACGAAGGTCTTTTTTAATCTTAAAAATAGGCGCCGAATAGTATTCTTCCAGTTTGTCTTCAGATCCTGCCTGCTGAACCATATAATCAATCTGCTGCTTGAGGGTGGCTTCCACCCGTTCATCATCAGCGGTAATTGTATCCTCATCTGCTTTAATTAAAAGCAGTTTCTGATCAATCAGACGATTGAGGAATTGTTGTCCCAGTTTCTGATATAATTCCGGTTGTCTGGTAATATCCAGTTTGTTCTGAAAAGCATAGGAAGTAATCAGCGCATTAATATCGGAAATTGTCACAATTTCGTCTCCCACAATAGCCGCAATTCCATCAAACACCTGCTGGCCGAACAGACCGGAGATCAAAATGCCCATGAACATAAAGGTATATATAATTAATTTTTTCATACTATTTTCCTCCCGGGTACACTGTATGTTTCTTTGACGTATTATTGAACGATTACTATTTAATATGTTCCGGGAAAATTTCAACAGCATATTTTGCTGCCAATTTATTAGCCAGATCTTCCGAAAGTTTTTCACGTTTTATGGCTGTCAGACGAATCCGGATATCATTTTGCACCAGATCAAGACTGCGGTAAGTGCCGGCACTCTGCTTGTCCATCATCTGGAAATAATAATATCCTTTCTCAATTTTAATGGGACCATAAATTCGACCAGTGCTGCCGCTTTTAACATATCGCACAATTTCCTTGCGCAGATTATTGATCGGAACATAACCCAGGTCCCCGTTCTTTTCAACCACCCTGTTGACCTGCGTGTCCAGATAATTTTTCTTGATCACTTCCAGCAGAGATTTCTGCTCTTTTATTTCATCGGCAATTGCACGGTCCAGATTTTCCAGGAACAACTGGACCAGATGGACTTCATCTTCGTTGCGGATGAATTCATCCTTGTTCTCTTCGTAGAAGGTGGCAATTTCCTGGTCTGTAATGATGATGTCGCGGGGGAGTTTGGTGGACACATATTTCTGAGCCAGCATATCTTTCTGCAGATTGTTTAGAGACCATTTTTCATAGGTCGTGAGCGAAATGCCGTCCTTCCTGGCGGAGGTGGCCAGAACTGTTTTCTGCACCCAGCGATCGATGTACTGACGTGAAAGTATGGTTTTCTGTTCTTCTGTCAATTCCGGCGGCATCCAGTTAGTGAGATCTTCCCGGGTAAGATATTCGTCCCCTACTTTGGCCACAATTTCTATGGCCGGTGCGGAATTATTCTGGCAAAGAATTGATAAAAACACCAGAATAAAAACTACACTTAAAATCCTTATTTTTTTCATGGCTTCCCTAAACTCTTTATTGAAGTTCTTTTTCATTTATCCAGTAAAGGTGATTTCTCTGAAATTCTTTCAGAATTTTTTCCCACAATTGTTCTTTTTTGTCCTGTTGAATTTTGGCTCTGATGATATTTTTTACCTCAGAAAGCTCCTTTTGTCTTTCAGGTTGCAGGTTTCCTGTCTTTAGAACATAATAATGTTTATTTTCAAAAACAGGGCCAATAATGGAATGTGCCCCAATTTCAAATGCCTTTTTTACTACTTCCCGGGGTGATTTCATTGATACGTATCCAAGATATCTGTATGATTTTCTGGAATTATGGTTTTCCACATACTGCCCGACCATTTTATCAAACTGTTCAGGTTGTCTCCTGGCCCGGTCAGCAACCTTCCGGGCGGTACCCTCCTCTTTAAAAGCCATCTGCCATAACTCAATCTTGGGTGATTCTTTATACTCCTCCCCGTGCTCTTTAAAATAGGCCTCCATCTCTTCCTCTGCGGGCTGTGATTGTAGGATCAATACATTTTGATCAAACATTGTCACTAAATGATCTATCTCCAATTGTTTCACCAGTCTCTTGATTTCCGCATCGTCTTCCAGTCTCTTTTTTCGACCTTCAATAAGCCATACCAGATAATTGTTGATGTAATCGTCAATGACTTTTCGTAATTGTTGAGGATCATTAAACCGTTGATATGAAGAACTGAAAGTTCCCTGAAATTCATCAATAAAATAACCTGTAGTCAGAGTAATATTTTCCACTTTACCCAGATAGATTGAACGTTGTTTTTCGTTGAATGTGCTGTCATTTGCGCCGGGATTAGCCGACCAGTCGGCTATGGCCGACAGAAACTGCTCAATACCTGATTCGGAAATTTCTGTGTCAAGTTTTTTCCTTAAATCCAGGGAAATTTGCTGATAAATGGAATCCCCGGTCTGCCGGAAAAAATTTTGATAAATATTGCGCCTGGTACGATTTATGTCCGCAAGAGACGCAAAATCCCGGTGAATTTCCTGTTTTTTAAGCACTTTAATAATAAAAATGCCCCTGCCTGTAATTACCGGCTCCAAAACACTGTTTTCGCGGGCATGATAAATTGCCACATCAACAGCGGGATCAAACAGACCCGGTTCATAAGGTTTAAATTTCCCTCTATTCTGTTTTATAAAGGGATCATCGGAATAATTTTCCGCCAGAATAGAGGCATCGGTACCATACTTGATATCGTGGTAATATTGTTCGGCAAGGGTTATAGCTTCATGTTTTGAACGAGAGGCAGTAATATATTGGGAACCTTCATATCCAATACCCATAATGATAACATCTGTTTTATTCCATTTTAACCAGAGGTAGGCCTGTGCCATGTCTTCCGGAACCAGCTTATTGGTAATCAGGAGTTCGGACAATCTTGCAGTTATCAGACGTTCTTTTCGCCGCTTAAGAGCACCGGTAAATTCCACGCTTTTATCCATACCCCTGTCTTTTGCCTCCAGAAATTTTACCCGTTTTTCCATCAGAAAATTTAATACTTCCTTTTTTTCCTGCAGAGGAATACCATCTGCCAGCTGAAAGGGATAGCGTATTCTCAGTGCTTCTCTGAATTCTGTATTGGAAATTTTCTCCTTCCCAACTCTGGCTACGGTTTCAGGTGATCTGCTGCAGGAGAAAGAAAAAGCCAGCAGCAGTGAAATTAAAACAGAAAAAAGACCAAAACGTAACATTAAAAATTTCCTTCCTGGAATAAAAACCGCTGAAATTATTATAAAACTGCTAAAATTATTGGTACCTTATAAATTTTGCAAGAAGTTTTTTGCAAAAGACAGATAATCACGGGAATCTTTACCCACTAATTCCACATGAACTTTCAGGCTTTCTGTCTGGCTGAAATTAATGGGTGCTGTTTTCTGATGAATATAGCGGGGCAGTTCTTTTTCAATAAAGAAATCTTTTTCGGTAATACGTTCATCAATAGTCAGGATCATCCGGTTTCGGTGTATTTTGACATGGCGTATATAATGCTGACTGGCCAGTTTTTTAATTTTCACCATTTCCACCAGGTCAAGTGCGGGAGGAGGCAGCGGCCCGAAACGGTCCCGCAACTCTTTGGCCAGGTTATCAATGGCTACCATGCTATCCAGGTTCAGCAGGCGGTGATAAATTAACACTTTTTCATTTCCCGATTCGACATAGTCCTCCGGTATATACATCTCGACATCCGCAGCCACTGTGGCATCCACCACCGGCAGGCGTTGCTCCAGAAGTTCCGAGGGCAAGGTCTCTTCCTGTAATTTATGGACGGATTCCTGCAGAATTTTCTGATAAAGATCATATCCCACCGCATTAATATAACCGCTTTGCTGGTGACCAAGCAGGTTACCGGCTCCGCGAATTTCCAGATCGCGCAGGGCAATTTTCAGGCCGGAACCCAGTTCTGAGAATTCTTCTATGGCATAGAGCCGTTTGAGGGAGTTTTCGTTCAAACGGTCATGCGGAGGGACAATCAGGTAAGCATAGGCCTGGCGGTCTGAACGGCCCACTCTGCCCCTCAGCTGGTATAATTGCGCCAGGCCGAACTGGTCTGCACGATTAATGATAATAGTATTGCAATTGGGAATATCAAGTCCGTTTTCAATAATCATGGAGGCTACCAGCACATCATATTTCTTGTCATAAAAATTATTCATCACGATTTCCAGGTTTTTCTCCCGCATCTGACCATGCGCAATGCCGATGCGCGCCTGGGGTACAATCTGTTTCAGCATTTCAGCAACCCCGGCAATAGTCTGAACCCGGTTGTGAACAAAAAACACCTGTCCTTCGCGATCTATTTCTGCGGAAATGGCCCGGTATATAAGCTCAAGGTTCCAGGTACAGATTTCTGTGATGATGGGTAACCTGTTTTGCGGAGGTGTGTCGATGTTGGAGAGGTCGCGCGCACCCATCAGTGACATCTGCAGGGTGCGTGGAATGGGGGTGGCGGAAAGGGTGAGGGTATCCACATTTACTTTCATTTTTCTAAGCTGTTCCTTGTGTTTAACGCCAAACTGCTGTTCTTCATCCACCACCAGCAATCCAAGGTCTTTAAACCTCACGTCCTGGGAGAGTAACCGGTGGGTACCGATAATGATATCTACTTCCCCGGTTTCCAGATGGGAGAGAATGTCTTTCTGTTCAGCCCGGCTGCGGAAACG
>Ga0315555_1000132_pt1 | contig 47486 bp, 48 predicted proteins | sample SalMarSW160380MG_FD_202113 | JGI IMG/M metagenome (GOLD analysis project Ga0315555, IMG submission 202113) | Salt marsh sediment microbial communities from the Plum Island Ecosystem LTER, Massachusetts, United States - Salt Marsh Sediment SW1603-80 ... | reverse complement strand
GGGCCGCTTAATGTGTTCACCCTCGGCCACAAGATTGAGCCGTAATCTATTCCCGCCCGCCGACCCTTTTAAGGTAGCCCCTGGCGGGGTTTTAAGCCCCAAAAAAACTTCGTTTTTCCGGGGGCCCCGTGTTTGCCCCCTCTTAAACACACCTCAGATCAGCCCATCCAAAAAATAAAAAAAGGGAGGGGCGATGCCCCTCCCCGTATTGCTCTCTAATATTCAGTTATGGTTGGGCTTAAAGCCTATCGCCTAGCCCTCATACTTAAAGGATACTTTCACCCTGGCCCGGTAGTTGATGACCTTGCCCTTGTCGATCTGCATGTCCAGCTCCTCAACCTCGGCGATGCGCAGGTCGCGCAGCGTCTTGGCGGCCGTCTCCACCGCCGCCGTGGCCGCCTCCTCCCAGGACTTGGGGCTGGTACCCACCAGCGTAATCACCTTGTACACACTGTCTGCCATATTATCCTCCTTCATACGCGGCAGGTACCCATATTTAAGGAACTGCCACCGTATTTTCAGTCTATAAAATAAGTTGCGCATTGTCAATAGCACGTTGTAACCAGTGCTCTCAGAAGCTATACTATTAATATGCCTCAGTTCGAGATAGTCTCCGATTTCAAGATGACCGGTGACCAGCCCCAGGCGGTGGATGGACTGGTGGCAGGGCTTGATAATGGCTTTAAGCGCCAGACCCTGCTCGGGGTGACCGGCAGCGGCAAGACCTTTACCATGGCCAATGTCATCGCCAGGGTGCAGCGCCCCACGCTGGTCATCTGCCACAACAAGACGCTGGCCGCCCAGCTTTCCACCGAATTTAAAGAGTTCTTCCCCGATAACGCCGTGGAGTACTTCGTCAGCTACTACGACTACTATCAGCCGGAGGCCTATATCCCCCGCACCGATACCTTTATCGAGAAGGAGATAGACATCAACGAGGAGATTGACAAGCTGCGCCACGCCGCTACCCGCTCCCTCTTTGAGCGGCGGGATGTGGTCATCGTGGCTTCGGTCTCCTGTATCTACGGGCTGGGCGAGCCGGAGGAGTACCGCAGTTTTGTCTTAAGCCTTAAAAAGGGCGGGAGCTACCGCCGGCAGAAGCTTCTCAGGCAGCTGGTGGATATGCAGTACGAGCGCAACGACATCGACTTCACCCGGGGCCGGTTCCGGGTGCGCGGCGATACCCTGGAGATTCAGCCCGCCTACGAGGAATTAGCCCTGAGGATTGAGTTTTTCGGCGACGACATCGAACGCATCATGGAGATAGACCCGCTCACCGGCGAGCTGCTCAGGGAACTGGATTCGGTGGATATCTACCCCGCCAAGCACTTCGTTACCTCCCATAATAAGCTGATGCTGGCTATCGAGAGCATAAAGCAGGAGCTGACCGAACGCCTGGCCGAGCTAAAAGGGCAGGGCAAGCTGCTGGAGGCGGCCCGGCTGGAAGCCCGCACCAACTACGATATGGAGATGCTGCGGGAGGCGGGCTACTGCCACGCAGTGGAAAATTACTCCCGCCACCTGGCACAGCGCCCCGCCGGCAGCCCCCCCTCCACCCTGCTCGACTACTTCCCCGATGACTTTCTGCTCTTCATCGACGAGTCGCACATGACCATCCCCCAGATTCGCGGCATGTTTAAAGGCGACCGCTCCCGCAAGCAAACGCTGGTGGACTACGGCTTCCGCCTGCCCTCGGCGCTGGACAACCGCCCCCTTAACTTCACCGAGTTTCAGCAGCGCATAAATCAGGTTGTCTATACCTCGGCCACCCCCGGAGAGTACGAATACCAGCACAGCCGGCAGGTGGTGGAGCAGTTAGTCCGCCCCACCGGCCTGCTGGAGCCAACGGTTGAAATAAAGCCCACCAAAGGCCAGATTGACGACCTCCTCGACCAGATTAAGGCCAGGGTGGATAAAAAGGAACGCTGCCTGGTGACCACCCTGACCAAGCGCATGGCCGAGGAGCTGGCCGACTACCTGATAGAGATGGGCGTCAAGACCCACTACCTCCACTCCGAGATTGATACTTTAGAGAGGGTGGAGATACTGCGTGACCTCCGCCTGGGCGTTTACGACGTGGTGGTGGGCATCAACCTGCTGCGCGAGGGCCTCGACCTGCCCGAGGTCAGCCTGGTGGCCATTCTCGACGCCGACAAGGAGGGCTACTTAAGGTCTTCGGGGGCTTTAATCCAGACTATGGGCCGCGCCTCCCGCCACATTGACGGCCATGTCATCATGTACGCCGATACCGTCACCAGCTCCATGCAGGCCGCCATCGACGAGACCAAACGCCGCCGCCAGATTCAACTGGCCTACAACAAGGAGCACGGCATTACCCCACAGGGCATCAGGAAAGCCATCAAGGATATCACCGCGCGTGTTAAGGTGGCCGCCGATGTCCACGCTGTCTATGACGCCTCCGCCCCCCTCACCAGGGAGGACATCACCCGGCTCATTAAAGAGCTGGAAGCCCAGATGAAGACCGCCGCCCGCAACCTTGAGTTCGAAAAGGCGGCCCTCATCCGCGACCGCATCATCGAGCTGCGCAAAGAGTTCGAGCCGGTGGAGATAAAGAAGTGACCGATAACGAGGTAGAGACCAAGCAGGAGCGCCGGGAGAAAAAGCTCCAGAAAAAGCGCGAGCGCATGGCCAAGCACGGCAAGAACCTGGCCCGGATTTATATGGATGCGATTATGAAGCGGTTAAGGGGGGGGAAGTGAGGGGGATTAGATAAACTGGCGGTATTTACATTCTATGAAACTTGCTTCTCTATTAATCAAAGGTTAGATGGCAATCACTCAATTGTATAGCTATTCTATCAACCTCAATTATGCTTCCTTGCACAACAAACTCCTGTCCTGTTTCCATGATTTTAAGTTGGGGGTATTCGTTAATGTCAACATAGAAAGTCACGAGCTCTTGATACTGTTCAAATGAGTAAGTCTGAATATACGTACCATCAGTTCTCTTGATGATGCCGACTAACTCGACACCCCATGTTACTGAAAGTCCCTCATAGTTTTGCCTAGCGTCGCCCTGAAGATAAGGCGCCAAAGCGTCAATGCTTTCATAAATCTCGTGAGGACTAGGATGACTCCACAGCCAGTCTTGAGATGATTCAGGTGTTGTTTCGGGTGTCGTTTCAGGTATCGTCGTTTCAGGTATTGTCGTTTCAGGTGTCATTTCGGGTGTTAACACACCGTCCTGAGGCAGTGTCGTATAGTTTATTGCAACTATGACAACTACTGCTACTCCAACCAGAATAAAAGCCAAGAGAACTCCTTTTCTAAGCGACGGTCGGGTTGGTATCCTTTGGAGTATAGAATGCTTACTGTGCTTTGGTTTTAATCCCCAGAGATTCCATCCTGCAATGCAGACAAGAAATATCCCAATAAGAATACTGACATAGTTCGGGAGGAACCAGGCAATTATTGTCAGCCCCCCAATCAATACTGTTAGCCAAACCGCTAAAGTAAGATACCGCTTTTGCATACCCCCATCATACTTCGGACTCACTCAATTGACAATGCCACAAAAAGCAGGGTGTTTCTAAGAGGGGTGCCACCCCTCTTTACCTTAAAAGGGCGGCGGGCGGGAAAAGATGTAAAGACGTATTGACAGGCGTAGTACAATTAAAAGCAGAAGCTTAATAAACGAGGAGGTTCAGAAATGCTGCTCGCTGCCCAGACAATCCTCATAATAGCCGGTATTCTGCTAATCTACGATGCGGTACTTATGCTCACCCACCGCCCCAATCCAATGAAAGGGATGCCCTTACCCTGTCCTACTACCCTGATATTCCTGGGAGCGGGTGTTATACTCTACAGCATCGCCACCTTTTAAGACAAAGCTAAAAAAAGAGAAGGTTATCCCTCCTAAAGCTATCTTGCCCCTGCCCTATTGACAACTAGTGGTACAATCATAAGCAGTAAATAAAAGCAAAGGGGGGTAACGAAGATGGCCGAGATTCCAAAGGACATGAAGTTCCTGCTGTTCGGATTTGGGGCTAGGTGGCACGCGAAGTGTATGATGGCCTTAAACTGGCTGGGCTTGGCCTGCTTGATAGTGGGAATCATAGGCGATGCCATAAATAGAGTGCCTGGCCTTGAGCCAACCAACTGGATACTGATAGCGATTGCTCTGTGGCTCTGGGGTCTAGCGTCGTGGTTAACGGCATACAATGCCGCCAAGGAAGGGATAAAATAAGCTAAACCTCTTCCCCCTCTCCCCGGCTAACCCCCTCCTCCTCGAGCTGCTCCATGATGCGGGCGGCGCGGGGGTAGCCGATGCGCAGCCGCCTTTGCAAGAAGGACGTTGATATATGCTCGTGCTCCTCGGCCAGCTGCCGGGCGGCGTCCATCAGCGGGTCGTCGGGGAAGCCCCCCCTCCCACCGGCCGCAGTCGGGGTAATCTCCTCAATCCTGGGCATGACCGCCTCTTCGCCCTTCTGGCTGTTCCAGAAGTAGACCAGCCGCTCAACTTCAGCGTCGGAGACATAGCACCCCTGGAGGCGCTTGGGCTTGGCCGCCTCGGTGGGCATATAGAGCATATCTCCCCGTCCCAGCAGCTTTTCCGCCCCACCCATATCCAGGATGGTGCGCGAATCCACCTGGGAGGTGACGGCAAAGCTGATGCGGGTGGGGAAGTTGGCCTTAATCAAGCCCGTAACCACGTCAACTGAAGGGCGCTGTGTGGCCACGATGAGGTGAATGCCGGTGGCCCGGGCCAGCTGCGCCAGGCGGCAGAGGACGTGCTCCACCTCGTCAAAGCCGGCCATCATCAGGTCGGCCAGCTCGTCGATGACCAGCACCAGGAAGGGGAGCTTCTCCTCCCCTTCCACTTTTTTATTATAACCCTCGATGTTGCGGGCGCCGGCGGTAGCCAGCTTCTGGTACCGCTTGTCCATCTCCTGGTTGAGCCAGCGCAGTGTGCCCATGGCTTTGTTAGTATCCACGATAACCGGGGCCGCCAGGTGAGGTATGCTGTTAAACGAGGTCAGCTCCACCCGCTTGGGGTCAATCATAATAAACTGCAACTCGCTGGGAGGGGCGCTCATCAGCAGGCAGCAGATGCTGGAATTGAGGCAGACCGTCTTGCCGCTGCCGGTAGCCCCGGCGATAAGCAGGTGGGGCATCTTGGACAGGTCACCAGCCACCGCCTCCCCGCCGGCGCCCTTGCCCAGCGCCAGCGCCAGCTTGGACTTGGAGTTTACCTTCTGGAATGGGCTGGACTCCATTACCCCACGCAGGCTGACCATGCCGTAGATGGTATTGGGCACCTCAATCCCCACCACCGATTTACCCGGCACCGGGGCTTCAATCCTTATGCTGGGCGCCGCCAGGGCCAGCGCCAGGTCGTTGGCCAGGGAGGTAATCCTCTCCACCTTAACCCGGGTCTTGGATACCTCCTCCAGCCTCACCTGAATATTACCGTCCCGGTCCCGCTCCTTTACCTCCTTCATCTTCCGGTCCCAGCCTGGCTCGACGCCGAACTGGGTGACGGTGGGGCCGGCGTTTATCTGCACCACTTTGGCCTCGACGCCGTAGCTGGCCAGTGCATCTTCGATAATCTTGGCCCGCTGCATGTTGTCCGCCTGCCCGAACTCGACATCGGGTACGCTGTCCAGAATATCGATAGGGGGCAGCCGCCAGCCGTCAACCATCACCAGCGATGGTGATTCGCCGTATTTCTTCCATACCTCCTGGGCTACCTGCCGCAGTTCCTGCTGCGCCGTGGTAGGAGCAAGCGCCGGGGTTACCGCCGGCGCTTCGGGCTCTCTGGCTGGTGGCGGCTGGGGCACAATCACCGGGGGCGGTGCCATCACCGGGGGCGGCACCGGCTTCTCAACGGTGGGAGGTGGGACGTAAGCCTGCGGCTTGGTGGCGGGGCGTTCCCGGAGCTTTCTGCCCACCCAGCCGAAAAATCTGGCCACAAGCCGCCAGCAAACGCCGGGAGCGACCAGGATAAAGCCTAAAATAGCCAGCCCCAGCAGGCGCAGAGCACCCAGAACAGGGCTGGCTCCGATAATACCCTGACCGAAGCTGCCCCCCAGCCCCCAGAAAGACATTATTCCCCAGGCCACAAAGATAAAGGCGATACCGCCCAGCCACTGGTTCCAGTGGTAGATAAAGGAGAGCACCCTCTGCCCCCACAGTATCCCTACCAGTGTACCCAGGGCTATGACCAGAAAGGCCAGCCCCCAGCCGAACAGGGCTATAGTGTCACCCCAGATTCCGGAAGTCCAGGCGGTAATCGTCGTCCAGTGCCAGAAGGCCAGCCCGACTATAATCACCGCCAGTATCAGACGCCTCACCGGCGGCAGCCAGATGAAACGGAAAAACCGCTTCCAGGCCGACTCACCCCTGGGCTTGGACTCTCCCCTCGGCTGGCGCTTAGCCTTAGCCTTCTTTTTAGCCATATAAAGCCTATACCTTAAGCTTATACCTTAACCATAACCGGCAGAATCATGGGACGGCGCTTGGTCTGGTCGTAGTAAAATTTATGCAGTATATCCCTGACTTTAGCGTAGATAAAGCCCCATTCCGCCGGACGGGCGCCGCTGTGATCTAAGGCGCGAGCCACTATGTCACGGCTCTCTTCCAGCATATCCTTAGCCTCCCTGATATCGACAAAACCGCGGGAGACAATATCAGGACGCCCCACCAGCTTACCGGACTGGCGGTTAACGGTGATAATCACCATAACAATGCCGTCCCGCGACAGCATCCTCCGGTCACGCAGGACAACGGTGCCAACATCACCCACGCTCAGGCCGTCAACATAGACATTGCCCGAGCTGACCTTGCCGTCCACCTTACCCGACCACTCGCCGAGCTCAAGGACATCGCCGTCTTCCAGCAGGAAGATATTTTTCTCCGGGATACCCACCGACTGGGCTAACTTGGCATGGAAACTGAGGTGGCGGAACTCGCCGTGAATGGGCATAAAGAATCTGGGTTTGACCAGGTTCAAGAGCAGCTTCAGTTCTTCCTGGCCGCCGTGCCCGTGGACATGGACCTGCGCCACCTTATCGTAGAGCACCTGGGCCCCCTGCCGGAAAAGGTTGTCCACGGTGCGGTTGATGAGGGCTTCGTTGCCGGGGACGGCGGTGGCTGACAGCACCACCGTGTCCCCCCGCAGGACATGAACATGGCGATGGTCCCGGTTGGCGATGCGGACCAGGGCCGAGGTCGGTTCCCCCTGGCTGCCGGTGGTGACAAAGACCACCTTGTTATGGGGCGTATTCTTTAGCTCGTCTATCCGGGCCAGTATGCCCTCGGGAGCCTTGAGATAGCCCAGCTCCAGGGTCATTTTCACTATATCAGTCATACTCCGCCCGATAATAAACACCCGCCGCTCATGCTTGGCGGCGGCGTCAATAACCTGCTGAATGCGGGAAACCAGCGAGGAAAATGTAGTCACAATCACCCGCCCCGGCGCCTGGGCCATGACCCTGTCCAGGGTCTCACCCACCACCCTCTCCGACGGGGTGTAACCGGGGAGCTCGGCATAGGTGGAATCCGACATCAGCAGCAGCACCCCCTGCGCCCCCAGCTGAGCCAGCCGGGAAAGGTCGGTCGGCTTGCCGTCGACCGGGGTATAGTCGAGCTTAAAATCCCCGCTGTGGACAATAGTGCCAATCGGGGTATGGATAATCAGACCGGCGGCATCGGGTATGCTGTGGCAAACGTGGAAGAACTCCACCTTGAATTTGCCCAGGTTCACCTGACCGCCATAGGGTACCACCTTAAGCTTGGCCCCGGCCAGCGCCTTTCTCTCCTTGAGTTTCACCTCGATAAGCCCGTTGGTAAGCTTGGTGGAATAGACCGGCACCTCAAGCTGGGGCAGGAGGTAAGGCAAAGCGCCGATATGGTCTTCATGACCATGGGTGATAACTATGCCCCTTATCTTCTCTTTATTCTCCCGCAGGTAGCTGATGTCGGGGATTACCAGGTCAATACCCAGCATTTCCTCCCCGGGGAACATCAGCCCGGCATCAATAATGATGATGTCGTTTTCATATTCCATCAACATCATATTCTTGCCGATTTCAGACAGCCCCCCCAGGGGGATTATTTTTAACTTTGGTTTAGTCATTTCATCACCTAAAACATGCTTAGTTGCTCTGGCTCCTGCTTTGCCTCCTCCACACCTCCGGCTTCAGCCAGAAGGGAAGGAATCTTGAGCATATCCGCCTCTATAGCCTGGCGTAAGCTCCCCTGGTGCAGCGCCGCCGCCGGGTGGTACATGGCGTAGTAGATAACGTTATCCCGCTTCTGGGCCGTGCCGTGGATTTTACTGATACTCTTGCCGGGGAAGAACATGGCCATGGAGTAACGCCCCAGGGTTACGATCATCCTGGGCTTGATAATCTCAATCTGGCGTTTCAGCCACGGGCGGCAGTTTTGGATTTCAGAAGGCAGGGGGTCGCGGTTGCCCTGGGGGCGGCACTTAATCACATTAGCGATATAGACCTGCTGGCGGCTCAGGCTGATAGAAGCCAGTAATTCGTCCAGAAATTTCCCCGCCGGCCCGACGAAAGGGCGTCCCTGCTGGTCTTCGTGCCAGCCTGGTGCCTCGCCGATAAACATTACGGCAGCATCCTCCGCCCCCTCACCCGGCACCACCTTATTCCGATACTTAGCTATCTCGCACTGCTGGCAACGCTCGATTTCTTGGTAAAGCTCGCTCAGAGCCGTCATATTAACCAGCCTTTTGAATTATGATATCACGGGCAATATGTCAAGTCAATTTAGCTCTTTCTTCCCACCCCTCTTTAACGGTTCTCTATCTTCCCATACCCACCCGCCCAAAAGGCTTCGCCTTTTACACCTCTTAAACCCCACCCCCATTTTTACCTCTCCTTATCCCCCCACCCAGCAAGTGGAGAGGCTTTTAATAGCTCCCAACCCCCCTTTTTAAAGGGTGTTAAAGAGGTCTAACCTCTTTAGGGTGGGCTGGGCGGGAAACAAAACGCCCTCTAAAAGCTGGGCAACCCCCACCCCGTTTTATATCTTTTCCCACCCACCACCCTTAAGAAAAAAGGGCCAAAGCCCATTCATCCCCCCTCCCACTATCTGAGTGTGCCCTGATTTAAGGCACACTTGACAGGTAACCAGTTTATCTACTAAAATGTATAGTAGCTAAACAACCTAACTACGAGCCGGTGACAGAGGAACCATCCATCATGAGACATGACAAAAGAGAACAGCTGCAAACACTCGCAGAAAAAATGGCTTCTGTGATGAGACGTATGCATGCCGGTCAAAGCTTTAAGTTCAGCGAATTTATCCTGAGGCCGCCTCAAGTGCGTATACTCTTCTTTATTGCCAGGCGGAATGAGGAAGTAGCCGTAAAGGACCTGGCGGAAATGCTTTATGTTACGCCTGGAGCAGTCACGCAGTTTGTGGATGCACTGGTGGAAATGGATTTGGTGAGGCGGGAGGAAGACGCCAAGGACAGGCGCATCATCAGAATAAAGCTTACGGAACTTGCCAGAAGCAAGCTTGAAGAATTCAAAAGAGGCTATTTGGCATCGGCAAGCCGCTTATTCGATGTTTTAAGCGACGCGGAAATCAGAGAGCTTGTCAGACTCTTGGACAAGGTAGATACTGACCCGGTATCAAGGAAGTCGTAAGATGATTTTGAATCCAGATAACGCCAATATCATCACCGTTACGGATTTGGTCAAGAAATTCAATGGCCTTGCGGCAGTTGACAGCATTTCTTTTGCGGTGGAAAGGGGTGAAGTTTTTGCTTTCCTGGGCCCCAATGGCGCCGGAAAATCAACAACAATAAAGATGCTCACAACCCTGCTGAAGCCGACCAGTGGCCACGTCATCTTAAATGGAAATAATCCAGCCGAGCACAAAGACGCCGTGAGGAAATCTTTCGGCATTGTTTTCCAGGACCCCAGCCTTGACGATGACCTGACAGCTCTGGAAAATATGCGCTATCACGCCGTCCTATACAAGGTCCCAAAAGACGTCAGAGACAGGCGAATAGAGGAGCTGCTGAGGTTTGTTGAGCTCTGGGAACGCAGAAACAGCCTCGTGAAAACCTTCTCCGGTGGCATGAAGCGAAGGCTGGAGATTGCCAGAGGGTTGCTGCATCATCCCAGGATTCTCTTTCTGGATGAGCCGACACTCGGTCTGGACCCGCAGACCAGAAGCCACATCTGGAACTATATCAAAGATATTAATCAGAAAGAAGATATGACGGTTTTCTTCACGACTCATTATATGGACGAAGCCGAGAAAATCGCTGATCGGATTGCCATCATTGACCGCGGCAAAATTATCGCGATAGGTTCTGCCAATGATTTGATCGAAAGAACCAAGACAACCTCGCTGGAAGAAGCCTTCATTTCGCTTACGGGAAGCGCTATTCGTGAACAAGAAGTCGGTGCAATTGACCAGCTAAGAGCCAGGGGCAAGATGTGGAGGAGAAAAAGATGAGCACAATATACATACTCTGGCTAAGACAGCTCAAGAAATATTTCCGCGCCCGGTCAAGGATTATCGGCGCACTCGGTCAGCCTCTGCTTTTCTTGCTGGCTTTCGGGTTTGGTTTCGGAGCAATTTTCAAGCAGGCGGGGCAGGGAAACTATATTCAGTTTCTCGGCCCCGGCATTATCATGATGAGCGTTCTATTTACCGCCATTTTTTCCGGAATCGACCTTATCTGGGACAGGCAGTTCGGCTTTCTAAAAGAGACGATGGTAGCGCCTGTTCCGAGATGGCAAATAATGCTGGGCAAGACACTCGGCGGGGCCACCGTTGCGGCATTCCAGGGACTGATTGTTTTCATACTGGCGATCATCGTCGGTTTCAGGTTCTACAATCCTTTGATGTTGCCCGTGGCCGCCATATTTGTCATTCTTGTTGCCATCATATTCACATCCCTGGGCGTTGCTATTGCCTCCAGGATTGAAGATATGCAGGGATTTCAGCTGATTATGAACTTTCTGGTAATGCCGATCTTTTTCCTCTCCGGGGCACTTTTCCCGCTTCAGGGATTACCCGCCGTCATGGAGGTTGTGATCAAACTTGACCCGCTGACATATGGCATAGACGGGTTAAGGGGCGCGCTGATAAACGCCAGTACGTTCGGGATTACCACTGACCTCATGATCATGGTTATTCTTGCAGTTGTTTTGCTGGGCATAGGAAGTTATCTCTTTGAAAGAATCCAGGCGTAAGTAAGAGCCGCGCCGCTTTTTTCTTCTTCTCAATCTGGCGGGCAGGGCTACAAAGGGCTTGACAGTTCACTCGCTGACGTCTTCAGTTTACCATCTTAATCACCCAAAATTACCATCTCACTAAGGCACTAAAACGAGCGCAGGGGGTTTGACACTGGTGGGGTGCAGTTGTAGACTTTAGCCAGGAGGAAAGATGGACCGTTTAAAGTCTACTGACCCGGAAATCAGCCGGGCGCTGGAACTGGAGGCAAAACGCCAGCGGGAGACAATAAATCTTATCGCTTCGGAGAACTACGCCAGCCGTGCTGTACTCCAGGCCGAAGGCTCATTCTTAACCAACAAATACGCCGAGGGCTACCCCGGCAAACGCTACTACGGCGGCTGTGAGAACGTGGATATAGTAGAAGACCTGGCTATCCAGCGGGCCAAGGAGCTTTTCAAGGCCGAGCACGCCAATGTCCAGCCCCACAGCGGGGCACAGGCCAACATGGCGTCATACTACGCCCTGCTGGAATACGGCGACACGGTAATGGGCATGAGCCTGGCTCACGGCGGCCACCTCACCCACGGGGACAAGGTAAGCTTCTCCGGAAAGTCCTATAATTTCATACACTACGGGGTCAACCGGGAGACGGAAAGGATGGACTACCCGGAGATAGAAAGGCTGGCCAAAAAGCACAAGCCCAGGCTGATTGTGACCGGCGCCAGCGCCTACCCCCGGATTATCGATTTCGAGCGCTTCCGGCAAATCGCCGACCTGGTGGGGGCCAAGCTGCTGGTTGATATGGCTCACATCGCCGGTATGGTAGCGGTGGGCTTACACCCCACCCCCATACCCTACGCCGAGGTTGTAACCTCAACCACCCACAAGACGCTGCGCGGCCCCCGGAGCGGCTTTATCCTCTCCCGAAAAGGGCTGGCCCCGGCCATAGACGACGCCGTCTTCCCCAGGATGCAGGGAGGCCCACTGATGCAGGCTATCGCTGCTAAAGCGGTCTGCTTCCGGGAAGCGATGCAGCCCGGCTTTACCGACTACCAGCGGGCGGTGCTGGAGAACGCCCAGGCTTTAGCCAGCGGCCTACAGCAAAACGGACTGCGCTTAATCTCAGGCGGCACCGATAACCACCTGGTCCTGGTCGACCTCACCGAGACCGGCATCACCGGCCGCCAGGCCGAGGAGGCTTTAGGGGCCGCCGGCATTGTGGTCAACCGCAATACTATCCCCTTTGACCGCCAGCCGCCCAGAATCACCGGCGGCATCAGGCTGGGCACCCCGGCGGTGACCACGCGGGGCTTCGGCAGGGAAGAAATAAAGCAAATCGCCGCCATGATTATAAAAATCCTGGCCAATATTGATAGTCCTAAAATTCAAATGGAGGTGAGGCAGAAAGTCAGCGAACTGTGCTCTCGCTTCCCGGTACCCGGCATTGATGACTGATATTTTTATCAATCACCTCTATATTATGTTATTATATAGATATATATCCCCCCTGTTTTCAAGGGGGAGGAGGCATTAAGAGGTGGATACCACCAAGTTCGAGAACATTGTTTTCAGCAAAGAGGAATATGTGGCAAAAATCGCCCTGAATCGCCCGGAGCGGTTAAACGCCATTACTCGCGAGATGGAGCAGGAACTAACCGAAGCTCTAGCCGAGGCCCACAGGGACGAGGATATCAAAGTCCTGGTGCTAACCGGTGCCGGCCGGGCCTTTTGCAGTGGTGGCGACGTCAGCGAGAATATGGTTGAAGAATATGGCGGTAGTGTCCAGAAAGTCAGCGATACCTTTCACCATGTCTATCAGGGGGTAATTCTTCAGCTATTCAACCTGGATATTCCGACAATCGGCATGATAAATGGAGCAGCTGCTGGCCTGGGCTTTGACCTGGCTCTAGCCTGCGATATTCGGATAGGCTCGGAGAACGCTAAATTCATGGTAGCCTTCACCAAGATGGGACTGACTCCGGCCGCCGGGGGAGCCTGGTTAATGCCACGGATAATGGGACTGGCCAAGGCAGCCGAGTTTATCTATACTGCCGATTTACTGGAGGCAGAAGAGGCGCTAAGGCTGGGTGTACTGAACAGGCTGGTACCAGCAGCCTCGCTGGAGCAGGAAACCACGGCGCTGGCGAGGAAGATTAGCCAAAACTCCACGCTGGCCAACCGGCTGGCTAAACTCCAGTTACACCGGGGACTCGATACAGACCTGGGGACGGCACTGGAAATAGGAGCTACCTGCCAGGCCATATGCCTGACATCGGAAGACACCCGAGAGGCTCTGGCAGCCTTTCGTGAAAAGAGAAAACCCATATTTAAAGAGAGGTAAGAGCCTATGGATGAGCTGAAGGTGTTCACCGGTAACTCCCACCCCACCCTGGCCCAGGAGGTAGCCGACTATCTGGGCATACCGCTGGGCAAGTGCGAGGTCTTCGAGTTCAGCAACGAGAATACCTTTGTCCGTATCCTGGAGAACGTGCGCCAGAGGGATACCTTCGTCATCCAGCCCCTGTGCTCACCGGTGAACAGGAGCCTGGTCGAGTTGCTGATTATGCTCGACGCCCTTAAAAGGGCCTCAGCGGGGCGTATCACCGCCGTCATCCCCTATTACGGTTATGGCCGCACCGATAAGAAAGACCAGCCCCGGGTGCCCATAACCGCCCGCCTGGTGGCTGACCTGCTCACGGTAGCCGGCGCCAACCGGATGCTGACGGTGGACCTGCACGCCGCCCAGATTCAGGGCTTCTTCAATATACCGGTTGATGAACTGACAGCTGAATTCCTGCTCAGCGACTATTTTAAAGAAAGAAAATTAAAAGACCTGGTGGTGGTGGCCACCGATATCGGCATTACCAAGCGGGCGCGCGATGTGGCCACCCGGCTCAACGCCCCCCTGGCCATCATGGAAAAGAGGCGGATAGGCAATGACGACCGGACGGAGACAATCAATGTCATCGGCGAGGTGGAGGGCAAGGTGGCGCTTACCGTAGACGACGAGATAGACACCGCCGGCTCTCTGCTGGGCGTCATCTCGGCTCTGGAGAAGCGGGGGGTCAAGGAGACATTCGCCTGCTGCACCCATCCCATATTCTCCGGTAAGGCCATCACCAGGATAGCCTCCTGCCCGGTCAAGGAGGTAGTGGTTACCGACACCGTTCCGATTTCCGGTGACAAGAAACTGGATAAGATTACCGTTTTACCCATAGCCCCACTGCTGGGTGAAGCCATCCACCGCATCCACACCGGATTATCCATAGGGGCTATGTTCGAACAGGGGTGAGCGATGTTTAAGTGGTTGGGCGGACTGGTTGACTCCAACGAGAAGGAGCTCAAGCGGCTACAGCCTCTGGTAGACACCATAAACCAGCTTGAGCCTGAATTTAAGAAGCTCAGTGACGACGAACTCGGCGCCAAGACCGCCGAGTTCAAGGAGCGGTTGAGCCGGGGCAGTTCCCTGGATGAGCTTCTGCCCGAAGCCTATGCCGCCGTCCGTGAGGCGGCCCAACGCACCATAGGCCTGCGCCACTTCGATGTCCAGCTCATCGGTGGTATCGTCCTGCACCAGGGCAAGATCGCCGAGATGAGAACCGGCGAGGGCAAGACCCTGGTGGCCACCCTCCCCCTCTATTTAAACGCCCTTACCGGCCAGGGGGTTCACCTAGTCACCGTCAACGACTACCTGGCCAGGCGAGACCCCTACTGGATGGGGCCGGTCTATCACGCCCTGGGTTTAAGCGTGGCCAGCATCTACCCCATGCAGTCCCCCGACGAACACACCCCCGCCCTCCTCTACGATCCCGAATTCGATTCCGGGGACAGCCACTGGCCCCATTTCCGCCCTGTCCCCCGTAAAGAGGCCTATAACGCCGATATCACCTACGGCACCAGCGCCGAGTTCGGCTTTGACTACCTGCGGGACAACATGGTCACCGACCTCTCCCAGTGCGTCCAGCGCCCCCTGAACTACGCCATCGCCGACGAGGTAGACTACCTGCTAATTGACGAAGCCCGCACCCCGCTCATTATCAGCGCCCCCGATGTCGAGGCGGGACAGAGGTACCAGCTGTTCGCCCGCCTCATCCCCAGCCTGAAGAAAGAAATAGACTACACCATCGATGAGAAGACGCGAACGGTAAGCCTGACCGATGCCGGCATGACCAATATGGAACGGATGCTGAAGCGGGAAGGCCAGCTAAAGGCGCCCGACCTCTACGACCCGGCCAACGCCGACCTGCACCGCTACCTGCAAAACGCACTGACCGCCAGGGAGATATACCACCGCGACCGGGAATATGTGGTCAAGGACGGGCAGGTTATCATCGTCGACGAGTTCACCGGCCGGCTGATGCACGGACGGCGCTACTCGGAAGGCCTGCACCAGTCGATAGAAGCCAAGGAGCGGGTCAAGGTTCAGCAGGAAAGCCGCACCTACGCCACCGTTACCATCCAGAACTACTTCCGCATGTACCAGAAGCTGGCGGGCATGACCGGCACCGCCCTCACCGAGGCCGAGGAGTTCCATAAGATATACAAGCTGGAGGTGGTGGTCATCCCCACCCACAAGCCCATGATTCGCCAGGACTTCCCCGACCAAATTTACAAGGACGAGAAGTCTAAATTCAAGGCGGTGGTGCGTGAGATTGAGCAGCTCCATAAAGAGGACCGCCCGGTGCTGGTGGGCACGGTATCCATCGAGAACTCGGAATATTTAAGCGACCTGCTCACCAGGAAGGGCATCCCCCACCATATACTCAACGCCAAGCAGCACGAAAGGGAAGCCTATATCGTCGCCCAGGCGGGGAGGCCGGGAGCGGTAACCGTGGCCACCAACATGGCCGGGCGCGGCGTTGACATCATACTGGGGGGAAACCCCGGGGACGGGGAGCAAAAGGACTGGCAAAAAGAGCACGAAAAGGTGGTCCAGCTTGGCGGACTGCACATCATCGGCACCGACCGCCACGAGGCCAGGCGGATTGACAACCAGCTCCGGGGCCGCTCGGGCCGGCAGGGCGACCCGGGGAGCTCCCGCTTCTACGTCTCCCTGGAGGATGAAATCGTCCGCCGCTTCGGCGGCGACCGCATCAAAGGCCTGATGGAGTGGGCGGGCATGGACGAGGACACCCCCGTCGAGAATGCGCTGGTGAATAAATCCATAGAAGGCGCACAGGTCAGGGTAGAGGGCTATAACTTTGATATCCGCAAGCACCTGGTAGAGTACGACGACGTGATCAACCGGCACCGGGAGCTAATCTACGGCGAGCGTAAAAAGATAATAGGTGATACCGACCTTAAATCCAATATCCTGTCCCTGGTCGGTGACGAGATTAAGAATATAGTGGCCGCCCACACCGCCGATGAGCACGGCGAGGGCTGGGATACAGACGGCCTAATCGGTGATGTAGCCAAAATCTTCCCCCTCCCCCCGACATTCAACTCCGAAGCCATCTCCCGGATGAAGCCCGCCCAGATCGAGGAAAAGCTGATTGAGCTGGCCGGGATTCTCTACGAGGAAAAAGAGAAAGAAATCGGCCCGGAGAACATGAGGGCGGTGGAGAGGCTGGTGATGCTGCGCATCATAGACACGCTGTGGGTAGAGCACCTTACCATGATGGAACACATGCGCCAGGGGATAGGGCTGCAGGCGGTTGGGCAGCGGGACCCGCTGGTCGCCTACAAGAGGGAGGGACACAACCTGTTCCAGAACCTGCTGGCCACCATCCAGCATGATGTGGTTCACTCCATATACCGCGTGAGCATTACCCGGCGGGAAGCCCCCCCCAAACCACCCGCCCCGGTTCAGGCCGGGGGCGGCAACCAGAAGCAGAAGCTCAAGGTCGGCGGCAAAAAGGTAGGCAGAAACGACCCCTGCCCCTGCGGCTCAGGCAAAAAATACAAACACTGTTGTGGAAGGTAAAACAATGTGGAAGCGAAGGCTGGTTGAAGACGTAACTTTTGGCCTTGCCCAGGAGGTTGCCCTCCGGCAGCGCTACCAGAAAGACGGCTTTGGACTGGAAAGCGCCTTTGGCAGCGAACGGCAGGCCAGGGCCCGGATAGAAGAACTCAGGCGGAAATTCGGTCTGGCCGAGGCTGACATCCGCCTGGTGCAGAACATGGCCAAGGTAGGCCCCAAGGAGCGGACAACCTGGCAGGTCTATGCCAAGGCCGGCATGGGGGTAAGCGTCTTTTTACCCGGTGGCTAAAGGGCTAACCCCATGAACAACCAGGAAATCGCCGCCGTATTTGATGACATCGCCCACCGGCTGGAGCTTAAAAAGGACAACATCTTTAAAATCAGGGCCTACCGCAAGGTCGCCCGCTCCCTTGAGGAACTGCCGGTGGAGGTGGAAGAGCTGGTCAGGGAAAACCGGCTCAAAGAGATACCGGGGGCGGGGGAAGCCATCACCAGGAAGATTACCGAGCTGATAACCACCGGCAAGCTGGAATACTACGAAAAGCTAAAGGCCGAACCCCCCCCAAGAGTAACAAAATGACCGAACTGCCCAATCAATCAGCACCGGCCTCAAGTAACAATGCCGGGGCCATAAAACACCTGGAGCAGGCTATAACCAGCGGCCAGCACTGGTATATCGCCCTGCTGGAAGCTATCGGGCTGTGGACTCAAAACGAAGAAACCATCGACGGCCGCCGCTACCAGTACCTCATTGACGGCCAGGCCTTCGACTGGCTGCTGCTGGCGGAGCGGCTGTGCCAGGCGGTAGATGACCTCCTGCCTGAAGAAGAGAAAATCGCCCTCCTCTTCCACAGCCAGCCGCCGCTTCGCTTAAGCGACAGTAAATTCAAGGCGCTTATCGGCACTACCAAATACCACCAGTATCTCAACTATTTCTACGGCATCACCGTGGAGGAAGCGCTGGTTCTAACGGTGCAGGAAGAGATACGCAAGGAAAAGCGCATATTAGGCTATAATAAGGAGCATAATCTCACCGACGAGGTCTACCAGCGGATATACGGGGCTGCCAGGCCGGTATTGCTCAAGAGCTTCAGGCGGGAGAAGGGTTACCCACAGCTTAAGAGCATCAGCCTGACCGAGTTAAAAGAGTTCAGCTACTGGCTGTTCCACTACCGGCTCAAAAACTGTGATAAGGCCAAAGTTGCCAGCGATACCAAGAAGGCGCTGGAGCGTTTGGGGGCTAATGGGTCTACCCGGGGACTGGCAGCTGCCGATATTGAACTCTAGCCGAGCCTATCCAGGCTTTGCTTGAGCCTCTCCAGCCTGTCCTTTTTCTCGGCCAGCTTATCCCGCTCTTTAGCCACCACCGCCGGCGGGGCTTTGGTCAGAAAGGCTTTATCTTTAAGCCTGGTCTCAAGACGGGCCACCTCGGCCCCGGTCTGGGCTATCTCCTGCCCCAGCCGTTTCCTTTCTGCTTTCAGGTCAACCATGCTCTCCATGGGTATGATGACCTCGGAACTTTTCAGCACCAGAGCCAGGACGTTCTCATCCGGCGCTTCTCCCCGGCTCTCAAGGAAGCTGACCGGCCTGGCCCTGGCCAGCGTTTCAATGGCCGGGGAATAGGCAGCAATGGCCGGGGTAAGCCCACCGGCACAGACCTGCGCCTCGACCCACCGCCCGCTCTCCACCTTGTGTTCGGCACGGGCGTTGCGGACGGCGTGTACTATCTCGATGACGGCCTCCATCACCCGCTCCGCCTGAGGGTCAATAGCTTTTTTGTCGGCCTCGGGGTAGTCGGCAACCATTATGGACTCGGTCTCAGCCCAGCCGTCGGGCAGGCGTTGTTTCAGGTTCTGCCACAGCTCCTCGGTGACGAAGGGCATGAAGGGGTGCAGCAGCCGCAATGATGTTTCCAGTGTATGAACCAGGACGGGCAGCGGAGACGGCCCTTCCCCGGAATTCAAGCGAATCTTGACGAACTCGATATACCAGTCGCAGAACTCGCCCCAGAGGAAATCATGGAGCTGCCGCTGGGCCTCGCCGAACTGGAAGTTAGCCATCAATCTGGCCACGTTGGCTATGGTGCCGCTCAATCGGCTCAGAATCCAGCGGTCTTCCAGGGTAAGCCTGTCCTGCTTAAACTCGATGTCGGGGTCTTGCTCAAAACTCCTGACCACGAAGCGGGTGGCGTTCCACAGCTTGTTGGCGAAGTTGCGCCCCGCCTCCAGCCGGGAGGGGGTCAGCTTGATATCGTTCCCCGGCGATATGTCACTGGTCAGGGCAAAGCGCAGGGCATCGGTGCCGTATTCAGCGATAGTATCCAGGGGGTCGACCACGTTGCCCCTGACCTTGCTCATCTTCTCCCCCTTCTCGTCGCGCAGCAGCCCGTGGAGGTAAACGGTGCTGAAGGGGATATCGCCGGTATCCTCCAGCCCCATCATAATCATCCGGGCCACCCAGAAGAAGAGGATGTCGTAGCCGGTCTCCATAACCGTGGTGGGGTAGAAATAGCCGAGGTCCTCGGTGTCATCAGGCCAGCCCAGGGTGGAGTGAGTCCACAGCGCCGACGAGAACCAAGTGTCCAGCACGTCGGGGTCCTGCTCTATATTAGACGAGCCGCATTTACTACAGGTTTTGGGCTCGTCAACGCTCACGGTAACTTCACCGCAGTCGCGGCAGTACCAGACCGGTATCCGGTGCCCCCACCACAGCTGGCGGCTGATGCACCAGTCACGGATGTTCTCCATCCAGTTGAGGTAGACCTTGTTAAATCTTTCCGGGATAATGCTGATGCGACCGTTTGTCACCGCCTTAATAGCCGGCTCGGCCAGTGGCTTGGTATTGATAAACCACTGCTGGCTGGCGATGGGCTCGATGACCGTCTGGCAGCGCATGCAGTGCCCCACCGAGTGGCCGTAGGGCTCGACCTTGACCAGCAGCCCCTCTTTTTTCAGGTCGTCCAGTATCGCCTGGCGGCACTCGAATCTATCCATGCCCTTATATGGCCCGGCATTCTCGTTCATAGTCACATCGGGATTCAGTATATTGACCAGGGGCAAATCGTTACGCTGGGCCATCTCAAAGTCCACCGGGTCGTGGGCGGGGGTAATCTTTACCGCCCCGGTGCCGAATTCAGGGTCGACGGCCTCATCGGCGATAATGGGCACCGTCCGCCTCACCGCGGGCAGAATAGCCTTTTTGCCCACCATAGCCTTGTACCGCTTGTCTCTGGGGTTAACGGCCACGGCGGTATCGCCCAGTATCGTTTCGGGGCGGGTGGTGGCCACGGTGATAAACTCTTTACCCCCCTCCAGGGGGTAACGGACATAGTAGAGGTTGCCCTGTATATCCTTGTGGTCTGTCTCCAGGTCGGAGAGGGCGGTAGCGCAGCGGGGGCACCAGTTGATAATCCGCTCCCCCCGGTAGATTAATCCCTTCTCATAAAGGCGGACAAAGGCGGTGCGCACCGCCCGGCTCGGCCCCTCATCCAGGGTATAGCGCTCACGGCCCCAGTCGCAGGAAGCCCCCAGCCGCTGGTGCTGGCGGGCGATCTTCTGGCGGCGGCTCTCCGCCCACTGCTTGATTCTGGCCTGAGTTTTCTCCCGCCCCAGTTTATGGCGGTCAACCCCCTCTTTAGCCAGCATCTGCTCGACCACCACCTGGGTGGCGATGCCGGCATGGTCAACCCCGGGCAGCCAGAGCGTGGGCTCGCCCCTCATACGGTGCCACCTTATCATGATATCCTCTAAGGTGGCGGTTAACGCATGCCCGATGTGAAGCTCACCGGTGACGTTGGGCGGCGGCATGATGATAACAAAGGGCTTCTTCTTTGGGTCTATCTTGGGGGTGAAATAACCTTTGTCCAGCCAGAACTTATACCATTTCTGCTCAACCTTGCCCGCCTCGTAGGCTTTGGGCATTTCATCTCTTGGTGTTTCGGCCATAACTTTCTTTCTAGAACCTCACCCCCTGTATCCCCCTCTCCTTGTTAGGAGAGGGGGAGGAGGTTTTTTAAAAGAGGGGGCTTCGCCCCCTCAAACTCCCCCTGCGCTTTCACCCAGTCCCCACCAAATGGGTATTGACAATTCCAATAAAATTTGTTATTCCTTATGCAGAATCACGACGAAAAGCAACCTGTGAGGTTCCGTCCTTACAGGGGGTTTTTCTTTTTAAATCCAAACCTACCGCTTAAGCATCCCCACCACCCGGTCCAGTATCTTATCGGCTGCCTCCCGCTTGCTCATAAGGGGCAGCTTTTCCGCCTTGCCCTTTTTATCAATCAGGGTCACTTTATTGGTATCGACGCCGAAGCCGCTTTTCTTATCGGTGATGTCGTTGGCCGCGATGAGGTCGAGCTTTTTCCTGGCCAGCTTCTTTCTGGCGTTGGCGACCAGATTTTCGCTCTCGGCGGCAAAGCCCACTTTAATAAAATTGCCCTTCACCTCACCCAGTATGTCCGGCGTCCTCACCAGCTCTAAAGCCAGGTTCGGGCTGTCTTTCTTAATTTTGGATTTGGCTGTGGTCTTGGGCTGGTAGTCGGCGACAGCAGCCGCCATGAGCAGGGCATCGGCCCTGGCCACCGCCTTGGCCACCGCCCGCTGCATCTGGGCGGCGGTCTCCACCGGGACAACGGCCATGCCCTCCGGCTCAGGCAGTGAAGAAGCGGTAATCAGGGTGACTTTAGCCCCCCTGTCCCGGGCGGCTTCGGCCAGGGCGTAGCCCATCTTACCCGAAGATGGATTGCCGATATAGCGCACCGGGTCGATATACTCTCTGGTGCCGCCGGCGGTAACCACCAGGCGTTTACCGGCCAGGTCGGCTCTAGCACCCAGCACCCCCTCGATGGCAGTAATAATCTTGTCCACATCAGCCAGGCGCCCCCACCCCACCTTGCCCGAGGCCATCCGGCCATAACCGGGGTCAACAATAATAAAACCCCTGGCTTTAAGCCTGGCCAGGTTCTCCTTAGTGATGGGGTTGGCAAACATGTCGACATCCATGGCCGGGGCAACGATAACCGGCGCTTTAGTCGCCAGCACGGTCAAGCTGACCATATCGTCAGCGATGCCGACGGCCATCTTGGCAATAATAGAGGCGGTCGCCGGAGCGATAACCACCACATCAGCCACCCCACCCAGGGCGATATGCCCGATGCTGTGCTGGGAGGTAAGGTCAAACATATCAGTCACCGCCACCCGACCGGTGATACTGCGGAAGGTAAGCGGGGTGATAAATTTGGTCGCTGGTTCGGTCATAACCACCTCTACCTTAGCCCCGGCCTGGGTCAGCTTGCTGGCCAGTTCCGCCGACTTGTAGGCGGCCACACTGCCGGTTATACCCAATACTATAGTTTTATTGGTTAACACTTTTTCTCCTGTCCTTTCCCCACCCCATTTTGTTTTTCTTCCCATACCCACCCGCCCAAAAGGCTTCGCCTCTTTAACTCTCTCACCCCACCCCCCAGAGGGGAAGATACTACCTACCTCATATTCGGCCATTTTTTACTCCCCTTTTTAGGGAGTTTTAGAGGTCTAACCTCTGCAGGGCGGGTCAGGGTGGGTAGATAAACGCCCCCTACCCCTTATTCAGCTCGTAGATAAGCCTCAGCCCGATGAGGGTCAGGTCGGGATTGACCACATCAATGACCCCCGTTTCCTTAGCAATTAGTCCAGCGTAGCCGCCGGTAGCCACAACTTTTGCCTTTACCCCCAGCTCCTTCTGGATGCGGGCCAGCATCCCCTCGACCAGCGAGGCGTAGCCGTAGATAATACCCGACTGTATGGCCGCCACCGTGTTGGTGCCGATGACATGCTTGGGGTGGGTCAGTTCCACACGGGGCAGCTGCGCCGTCCGGGTGAACAGCGCCTCGGCGGCGGTGGCGATGCCGGTGGCGATAATACCGCCGATGTAGTCGCCCTCTTTGGAGATAATACCAAAGGTGGTGGCGGTGCCCAGGTCGATGACGATTATCGACCCGCCGTAAAGGTGATGAGCGGCGGCGGCATCGGCGATGCGGTCGGCGCCCACCTCCCTGGGGTTATCCATCCGGATGCTCACCCCGGTCTTGATCCCCGCCCCCACCACCAGCGGCTCGATATTGAAATAGCGTTTAAAAAGCTCCTCAAAGGTCGATATCAACGGCGGGACAACGCTGCACAGGGCCACCGCCTTAATATCGGTGGTATCCAGCCCCTGCTGGCGCAGCAGGTTAAACAGCAGGGCAGCGTACTCGTCGGACATGCGGTGGACGCCAGTGGCCATATGCCAGGTGGCGCGGAGCTTCTCGCCGTCAAAGACGCCCAGAGTGGTGCTGGTATTACCGATGTCAACCGCTAATAACATAATTTTCAGGTTTCCTTTAAATTTTTAATAACCAGGGGCAGTTCCGGCAGAAGGTCGGACGCAACCATGCCGGCATCACCCAGCCTGTCCTTTACCCTCTCGCCGGCCTGGCCGTGGAGATATACCCCGCCGGCGGCCGCCTCAAAAAGCGGCAAACCCTGCGCCGCCAGCCCGGCGATAGCCCCGGTCAGGACGTCCCCGCTCCCCGCCGAAGCCAGCCCGGGATTGGCCACCGGACTGATTACGGTTCTGCCCTCCGGAGAGGCGATAACGGTGTAGGCCCCTTTGAGGACGACGGTCTTGTTCCACTCCGCCGCCCACTTTTTAGCCGATCCCAGACGGTCGGCCTGTATCTCAGGCACTGATATTCCGGTCAGCCTGGCCATCTCTCCGGGGTGGGGAGTGAGTACGGCGTCGGTGGTAAGATGCTGCCACCACTGGGGAACACTGGCCAGAATATTGAGGGCGTCGGCGTCAAGCACCAGCGCCGGCAGCTCCCTTCGCTCTTTGGCCAGCAGGATAGACCGCACCAGCTTTACCGCCGCCTGGCTCTGCCCCAGCCCGCAGCCCAGGAGCAGGACATTATAACTCTCAAACTGCTGGGATATCAACCGGGCCGCCTCCGGGGCAACCACGCCGGGACGGGATTCAGGCAGAGGAAGATAGGTCACCTCGGTCAGCTTGGCCGCCAGGATAGCCTGCAGAGTAGGGGTTGCCGCCAGCGTTACCAGCCCCGCCCCCACCCGTATGGCGCCGCTGCAGGCCAGGTAGGCGGCACCGATATAGTTCATCGAGCCGGCCACCACCAGCACCCGGCCAAAGCTGCCTTTATTAGCCTGCAGGGGACGCTCGGGCAGAATTGAGCGGACCAGCTCGCTGGTGAGATATTCGGAAGTCGTTTCCCCGGCCAGATTTTCGGGCATACCGATATCAGCCACAGTTATCTTACCTACCCTTTCCGCCCCGGGGAAGTTGAACAGGCCCGGCTTGGGAGTGCCCAGGGTTACGGTGTAATCGGCATAGAGTGTCGCCGGGTCAACCACCCCGCTGTCAGCGTTAAGCCCCGAGGGCAAATCCAGCGCAATAATACGCCATTTGGGACGTTTCTTTTTAGCCTTATTCACCCTGTCCAGTACCGACATAATATTACCGCTAAAAGGGCGGGCGGTACCGGTGCCGAACAGGGCGTCGACAACGGCGTCGGCCGATGCCAGAGACTCGTCGAACCGGCTAAAGCCTTCGTCCTTAGCCGCCTCCACACAGCTGATGCCACGCTCCCGGACCAGCTTAAGGTTGGGGTCATCATCCCCCCTCCGCCCCAGAAGATAAACGGTGACCTCAGCCCCCCAGTCGTGAAGGTGGCGGGCGGCCACCAGCCCGTCGCCGCCGTTGTTGCCCGGCCCCACCAGGAACAGGACTTTCCGCTTTTCGGCACCACCCAGGATACGCTTCACCTCCCCAGCCACCGCTTTACCAGCGTTCTCCATGAGCTTCTCGCTGGGCAGGCCAATACTGGCGCAGGCTTCCTCAAGCTGGCGTGTCTGGCTCGCCGTCAGAATCTTCAAATCCTAAAAACCCCCGTTATCTTATCCAGACCGGCTTCCGCTTCTCCAAGAAAGCGGTCAGCCCCTCCACGCTGTTCTCCCCGGCCATCACCAGGGTAGCGTCGACCCCGGTAACCTCCAGGGCCTGGCGGAATTCAAGGTCAAAGTTGCGGTACATGGCCTGCCGTGCCTGGGTCAGGGTCAGCCCGCTGTTGGCGGTGAAGCGCCTGATGAACTCGTCAGCCGCCTTCTCCAGCTCGGCGGCGGGCACGGCCTTGTTTATCAGCCCGATCCTCTCCGCCTCTTTAGCGTCGATACTGTCGCCGGAGAGGATAAGCTCAAAGGCCTTCCGCCTGCCCATGATTCTGGGGAAGAGCACCGAGGCCGGGGGCGGATATACCCCCAGCTTAATCTCCGGCTGTCCCAGCTGCGCCTTATCCGAGGCCACCGCCATGTCACAGCCGGCCACTATCTCGCAGCCGCCGCCCAGGGCCACCCCGTTTACGATGGCGATGGTGGGCTTGTCCACCTCGACCAGCGAGATAAACAAGCGGTGGAACACCTCGACCATCCTGGGCAGCTTATCGCCGATGTGGTCGCCGACGGCCACCCCCGCGGAGAAGGCCTTCTCACCGGCACCAGTAACGGCCACCACCTTCACCTCGTCATCGGTCTTTAAGTCGGCCAGCGCCCGGCTCATCTCCTCCAGGGTGTCAATATCCAGGATGTTCAGCGGCGGCCGGTTAATGATAATCCTGGCCACCCCTTCCTTCTTTTCTACCAGTATATTCTTAAAAGCCATAACTCTCCCCCTCTAATAGTTTCAATTTGAAGTGTAGCAATATCCTTCAATATGGTCAAGGAGTTTATCAACCCCTCCCCCCTGTTGTCTATCTTCCCATACCCACCCACCCAAAAAGGCTTCGCCTTTTATCATCTCTTTAACCCCACCCCCCCTTAGGAAGAAATTGATAGAAGTATCACTTCTATAGGGCGGGTCAGGGTGGGAAGTAATACGCACTCTAAAAATCGGGCTAATCCCTCTCCTTTTCCCCACCCCATTTTATATCTTTTCCCGTCCGCCGCCCTTTAAGGAAACTCCTCAACCCCTATTTACCTCTAAAAGCCTCCAGCTTCTTGGTCATCGCCCGCCAGTGCGTCCCCCGCCAGTAGATGCGCTGGCAGTTCGGGCACTGCATAAAATAGTTCTGGGTCTTAAACACGTAGGGCGGCACCAGGTCTTTCACCTCATCTTTACCCCTCTCCACCAGCACCTGATTACACTCCAGACAGATGGTGAACGGCTTAAAGCGGCTGTCCAGCCCCAGGGTATCTATCACCTGGTGAATCTGGCGCTCCGGCTGGTCGCTGTCGATGAGCACCGCCCTGATCTGGCCGCCGGTTATCAGCCGCCGCTCCATAATGCGGGTATCCCGGCTTAAGATAACCCTGCCCTCGGCTTTAGCCATAGCCACCAGCTCAGAATCGTCGTCGCCGTCGAAGAAGCGGGTATCATAGCCCATGAGCCGCAGCCACCCGGTCAGCTTGCCCACATTGCGGTCGACAATAAATTTCGGGGTGTCTGCCATACCCCACCCCCCAGTTTCTATCTTTTCCCCCACCCCATTTTATATCTATTCCCGCCCACCGCCCTTATGGTAGGGCTAGACCTACCCTTTTCCCCCCTAAATACTAATCTCCATCCCCTCGCGGGCAATGGTTATAGAACAATCCAGCTCTTGAGCCACCACCGCCACCCCAGCCGTTATCTCCTCCTCAAAGTCCGGGGTTATGTGAATGGCCACCACCTGTGGCAGGTGGCCCCTGACCTCCTTAAAGCTCTCCAGTTCCCGCTTCAACAGAGCCGGGGTGAGGTGTCCAGCCCTATATGCCCGCTCAATATGCTCATCTGTATATGTAACCTCAATAATAAGCAGCTGCGGCGAAATCTGCCGCCAGCAGTCGGCCAGGCCCGGGCCGGTATCCCCGGTATAGAACACCGTCTTGCCATCAGCAGCGGTCACCTGGTAGCCCACGGCAGGGATGCTGTGACTTACCGGCACCGCCAGGACGCTGTAGCCTTCAATCAGCTCCGCTTTATGCGGCTCTATTTTGTTAAAACTAATCGTGGGATTCTGTTCCGGCTCTTTCCGGAAATCGGGGTAAATCTCGCCACTCAATAGATGTCTGTCCAGAATATCAAATACCGCAGGGATGGAATAGATCCGGGTGGTGGCACCACCGAACAAAAGACACATAGCCAGGGCCGGGACGTCCCTTATATGGTCATAATGGTAATGAGTAAGCAGCAAAGCCTTGATTTTACGCTGCGCCTCAGGTGACAGGCTGTAGGTAAGGGCACCGGCGTCTATGGCCAGCACGTCATCAATCAACAGGCTGACCATCTTCAGATTTTGTCCCTCGTAGTTATGAGCGCCTAAAACCCGGATATTCATTGCCTCTTCAGCCAACCATTAATAAAGTAATAAAGGCTAGTCCCAGACCAGGAAAGGGTTAAATTTGGTCTGGCGGTCATAGGTGTCAATGCCTTCTTTTTTCTTTAAATAGTTCACCACGGCGTAGGTGGCAGGGGTGGCCACGGCTTCATACACCGTCTTTATCAGCCAGTGATATAGAATCATCATTGGCATGAAGGAGGCCGTGCCGATGTAGGCCAGGGTAATAAATACCGAGGTGTCCAGTCCCTCGCCCACCACCGTCGAGCCGATGGTCCGGCTCCACAGCCAGCGTCCCCGCGTCAGGATTTTCATCCTGGCCAGAACAAACGAATTGGCAAACTCGCCGATAAGATAGCCGAAGAAAGAGGCGAAAAGCAGCCTTGGCGTGTAGCCCAGAATGCTTTTATAGGCTTCCTGCCCTTCCCAGAAAGGGGCGGGGGGCAGAAGTTGCCCCAACCAGGCAAAGAGGACGAAAATCAGGTTGCAGAGAAAGCCAAGCCAGATGACCCTTCTCGCCAGGCGGTAACCGTAGACCTCGGTTAGAATGTCGCCAAAGATATAGCTCAAGGGGAAAACGATTATGGCCGCTGGTACAATAACCGGGCCAAAGCTTATTACCTTTACCGCAATGATATTAGCGGTGATGAGGCAGGTGATAAAGACAACAGCAATGACCACAAAGCGGTGTGAGACCTTCATCCTATATCCAGCGCTTACGGCGGAAGAAAAGGAGCATTCCGCAGGCAATGACTATCCAGACCACGAAGACCAGCCCGAAGGAAAAGGGGGACTCCTGGAAGGGCAGGGGGATATTCATGCCGTAAAGCGAGGCGACCACGGTCAGGGGCAGCAGGATGGTGGCGATGGCGGTCAGCACCCGCACCACCTCGTTGGTGCGGTTGGTGGCCAGGGAATCATGGGTATCGCTTAAGCCCTCGATTATCTCTTTGTACTCGTCCAGGGCGTCCCAGATTTTATCCACATGGTCGGTCATATCGCCGAAGTAGACCTCCATCTCCATCGGGGTAAAGCGGCGGATCTTGGGCTCCATACTGCCGACAACCGCCCTCAACGGCCAGATAATGCGGCGGAAGGAGATAACATCCCGCCTGAGGGTAGAGATTTCCTTAACCGTGCCCCGCATACTCTCCGAGAAGATATTATCCTCCACCTCCTCGATATTGACGCCGATCTTATTAAGTATGGGGATGCAGTAGTCAACCAGCCGGTCAACTATGCGGTAGAGGAGGTAGCCGGAACCCTGGCCGAAGTGCTCCTGCTTTATCTCTTCATCGGTCTGGCACTGGTTGAACAGCTTGACCAGCGGCTTAAGGTCGCCCTTGTGCAGGGTAATCAGGTAGCCCTGGCCGATAAATACCGATACCTGACTGGCGGTAGTCACCCTCGCCTCGGGGTTGAATACGGGAAAGTGAAAGACCAGGAACAGGTAGTCGTCATAGACGTCTATCTTCGGCCGCTGGATGCGGCTCAGGCAGTCGTCCAGGTCGAGGGGATGGAAGGGGTAGCTCTGCGCCAGGTAGTCCGTCTCCAGCCTGGTCGGCGCCTCGATATTGATCCAGGTCAGCTCCCCGGCGGTGACCGACTCCACATGCAACTTCGCCTCGGCGCCGGTTTCGGCCTCAACGTCGCCCTTCCTTCTCCGTATTCTGGGTACCGACACTTTTCTCATTCTAGGCATAGCCATAATAAATCAACCTTAAGCCCGATCTCGCCCTATTTTAGCACAATTGAGCTTGTAGAGGAATACCTTGAACTCAAGAAGGCACCAGTATTGCCTGATGGCAACTGGTCTGCTAAACTAAAAACGGCTCTCAGGGAAATTAAAGATGAAACGAAAGACACGGCCAGGCTGGAAAGATAAATTCACTCTCAGAGTTAAGAAAGCGCTGGGAATGAATATCCTTATCTGCGACAGCTGCAAGTGGAACTGGCGCAGCTCATGCCACCGCCCGGAACGCCCCAACGCCACCTGGTGCCCCGACTTTGAAAAACGAGGGTAGTAAGCCCTACTTCCTCTCCAGCACCACCGCCATCCCCTGACCGCCGCCGATGCACAGTGTCGCCAGACCCAGCTTATAGTCTTTGCGCACCATCTCATAGACCAGGGTAACCAGAATCCTGGCGCCGGTACAGCCGATGGGGTGCCCCAGCGAGATGCCGCTGCCGTGGGCGTTGACCTTATCAACGCCGAGCCCCAGGTCTTTCATCACCCCGATGGCCTGGGAGGCGAAGGCCTCGTTAAGCTCAACATACTCTATATCATCCAGACTAAGTCCGGCTAACTTCAGCGCCTTCCTGGTGGCCGGTACCGCCCCCATCCCCATGTAGGCCGGGTCAATGCCGCCGGAGGCGTAAGACCTGACCGTCGCCATCGGTTTCAAGCCCAGAGCTTTGGCCTTCTCCGCCGACATCACCACCAGAGCGGCGGCGCCGTCGGTTATCCCCGAGGCGTTGCCGGCGGTCACCGCCCCGTCCTTCTTAAAGACGGCGGGCAGCTTGGCCAGGGCTTCCATCGAGGTCTCCCTGGGGTGCTCATCGGTATCGAACGGCTCGACCTCCTTCTTCACCCTGACCTCCACCGGGACTATCTCTTCTTTAAAGATACCGTCCTTTATCGCCGCCAGCGCCCTCTGCTGGCTGAGCAGGGCCAGCTTGTCCTGCTCCTCCCTGCTTATGCCGTACTTCTCGGCGATATTCTCCGAGGTCAGCCCCATGTGGTAGTTGTAGAATATCTCCCAGAGGCCGTCGTAGACCATGCCGTCGACCATCTCGGCGTTGAACATCCTGGCTCCCCAGCGGGCGGAGGGCAGATAGTAAGGGGCGGCACTCATGTTCTCCTGGCCGCCGGCCACGATAACCTCGGCGTCGCCCGCCTTGATCGCCTGGGCGGCCAGGGCCACCGACTTCATCCCGGAGGCGCAGATCTTGTTTACGGTGTAGGCGTTTACCTCCTTGGGTATGCCGGCGTAGATGGCCGCCTGGCGGGCGGTATTCTGCCCCTGCCCCGCCTGGAGGACGTTGCCCATGATAACCTCGTCTATCCTCACCTCTTTCAACGACTTATCCCAGTCGGCATACTTCTTCTCCAGCTCAATTAAATCGTCGCCCTTGAACTTCTCAGGGGCGTAGCCCATCACTTCGGCATCCCGTTTCGGGCGCAGTCCGGCCCTCTTCAGCGCCTCCCTGATGACAATGCTGCCCAGCTTCACCACGGGGGTATCCTTTAGCGCCCCGCCGTAATTGGCGATAGCCGTTCTTACCCCGCTGACAACGACCACTTCAGACATAAAACCGCCTCCTTCTAATCATGGCTAGTTATTTTTATTACAGGCTAAAATAAGATGGGGGAGCTACTTGTAGTCGTAGAAGCCCTTTCCCGTCTTGCGCCCCAGCCAGCCGGCGGCAACCATCTTGTCCACCAGCGTCGGCACGATGTACCTCGGGTCTTTAAGCTGCTCGTAGAGCGCATCGGAGACAAACTTGACCACGTCAATCCCGACCATGTCGGCCAGTGTAAGCGGCCCCATCGGGTAACCCAGCCCCAGCTGTATGGCGTTATCGATATCCTCCCGGCTGGCCACACCGTCCTCATAGAGCTTTATACAGTGGAGCAGGAATGGCAGCCAGAGCCGGTTGACGATAAAACCGGGGGCATCCTGAGCAACTACGTTGGTCTTGCCCAGCGACTCGCCGAACTTCTGGCTGGCTTTAAGCACCTCATCGCTGGTGGCGATGGTCCTGACGATTTCCAGCAGCTTCATAATCGGCGCCGGGTTGAAGAAATGCAGCCCCAGGACCTTATCCGGCCGCTTGGTTACCACCGCCATATCAATGATAGACAGGCAGGAAGTATTGGTGGCCAGGATGGCATGGGGAGGGCAGATTCCATCCAGCTCGGCAAATATCTTCTTCTTCAGCTCCAGGTTCTCGATGGCGGCTTCAATCACCAGGTCGCAGCCGGCGAAGTCCTTGGTGCTGGTGGTGCCCTTGAGGCGGCCGGTTATGGCATCCTTATCCTCATGCGATAGCTTGCCCTTCTCCACGCTCCGGGCCAGTGTTTTCTCGATAAATGCCAGCCCTTTTTTCAATAATTCATCATTTATTTCCGATACCACCACCTGGTAGCCCGACTGAGCGCAGAGCTGGGCAATGCCCGCGCCCATGGAGCCGCAGCCAACTACACCGACCTTCTTAATCTCCATGATGCTCCTCCATTATATTATTTTGCTTTATAGTTCGGTTTTCTCTTTTCCACGAAAGCCCCGGTGCCCTCGGCGAAGTCCTCAGTAGCCATGACATAGGCCACCAGCGAGCTTTCCAGCCTCAACCCCTCCTCCATGGTCATCGCCGAACCCCTTATCATGGCTTCTTTAGCCGACCTCACCGCCAGGGGTGCCGCCTTACAGATAGCCTCGGCCCACTCCCTGGCCGTGGCCATAACCTCTGCCTGAGGCACCACCTTGTTCACCAGGCCGATACGGTAGGCCTCCTGGGCATCTATCAGCTTGCCCATAAGCATTAACTCGGCCGCCTTACACCAGGGGATAGCCCGGGGCAGCCGCTGCGTTCCCCCCCACCCCGGAATCAGCCCCAGGGTTACCTCGGGCGTGCCCAGGCGGGCAGTCTCGGCGGCTATTCTTATATCGCAGGCAAGAGCCAGCTCCAGCCCCCCGCCCAGCGCCATGCCGTTGATGGCGGCAATGAGCGGCTTCCACATCTCCAGCCCCCGCATTATGCTCGCCGGGAAAGACCAGACATCCTTGGAGTGCTCCTTCATAAAGGGCAGGGTATTCTTGATATCGGCCCCGCCGCAGAAAGCTTTCTCCCCGGCGCCGGTAACAATGCCGACCCACAGCTCAGGGTCATCCCTGAAATCCATCATCGCATCCCGGAGCTCCTGCATCGTCTCAATATTCAGGGCGTTCATGGCCTCGGGGCGGTCTATGGTGAAGATAGCAACCTTGCCTTCTTTCTTATAGTCAACAGCCATAATAAACCTCCTTCACAACCTGTAAGGGTCAACAGCGGAATAAAAAGAGGAATAACCGTGGTGAATTTTAACAGAGAGTTTGCATTAGCGTCAACTTCTACCCACCCACTTTTTAACAGTTCTCTTTCTTCCCATACCCACCCACCCAAAAAGGCTCCGCCTCTTTAACCCTCTTTTACCCCACCCCCCAAGAAGAAATTGATAGAAGTATCACTTCTGTAGGGCGGGTCAGGGTGGGAAACAAAACGTACTCTAAAAGCCGGGCCATAACCTCCCTCCTTCGTAAAGGGAGAATAAGGGGAGGTTCCCCCCTGTGGAATTGACACTGGAAATTAAAGCGTGCTATATTCTGCCTGTGGCAGCGTAGCTCAGTGGTAGAGCAGGGGACTCATAAGCCCTTGGTCGCAGGTTCAAATCCCGCCGCTGCCAGTTACTATCTATCCTAATAATGCCCCAACCTCCAGCTTTTTAGTTGGTCTTAATATTATAGTCAATATAAGTCCGGCAATGGCTAAAGCGGCGCAGGTAAGGAAAGCCGACTGATAGTCACCGGTTAAGTCAAATATATAACCTGTAATAAATGGACCAGCAGCAGCTCCGATTGTAAATCCAACGTGAACAACTCCGTAAATTAAACCGTGTGAGCTAATCCCAAAAAGCCGGGCGGTTATGGGAGACTCGGATGCACCCATTCCTCCAGAAGCGAAGCCAGCGACAACGATAAAGAGGTAAAGCATCCATTCCTTGTCAGCCAGGGACAACCATAACAAGGCTGCCGACATCATAATGAATCCAATGATGTAAATCTGCTTGTTTCCTACTCTGTCAGCAAGGGCACCAAGTATATAATTGCCTAAAATAACCACCGCACCCCTGGCAGCCAATATGTTGGCGGCACTGATAGGTGAGATTTGCAAGTCAATAGCATACTGAACAATATGCACTACAATGGCGTAAGTTCCGAACCCGTAGCAGAAAAACATGCCGAATACTATCCAGAACTGGGTAGTTTTCACTGCCTCCTTGAGGGAAAACGAGTCAGTAATTGATTTCGCTGCCTGGAGGTTTCCTCCGCTTTCACTTTTAGGAAGTTGCCCCATTTGAGCCGGGTCACGTTTTAGAAACTGGGCAGCTATAACTACGAAGAGCAAAACCGTGATGCCCACTATGATACTGGACAGAAACCAACCATAACTAGCTATAAGACGGCTGATAAGCGGCGGTCCAATCAGCCCACCTATGCCTAAGCCAGCGATGACAATGCCGGTCATTAGTGTCCGTCTCTTATCGAACCATTTGGCAACGGTTGACAATAGCGGGACCCAAACGCCACTCATGCCGATGCCTATTATGACCCCCCAAAACAGGTAAAGCTGCCAGAGAGCGCTAATTTGTGACATCAGTAGAAAGCCCAGACCCAAAAGGACGCCACAGAAGGTCAGCACCACCCGAGGTCCGAACCTATCATTAAGCGCCCCGACGACAATACCCAATACTCCATATAGAAACATGGACAGGGAAAAGGCACCGGAAGTGACAGCTCTAGTCCAGCCAAACTCTTCCAACAACGGGTTGAAGAAGACACCAAAAGAATTATATGCAGCCCACGACACCACGAAAATGAAAAAGGCGGCTATAACTACTACATAGCCGTAGAAAAAACGTGGTTTATTCTTACTAAGCCCGGGTAAGTTATTACTTGTCACTGTGGTGCAGTCCCGCAGCAGCCTATGTCGTTAAAACGACCACATTATAACACGCAGCACAAAGAATTTGCAGGTTCAAATCCCGCCGCTGCCACTTCTTTTTTGAGCCTGTTTTGCCCATTTTGTGAATCCTCCTTAAAATTTTACTTAACGCTTTTGTAAAGCATTTTCATTCACCTGCCCTTTTGGGTATTTTAAACTGAGGCACCTTTCCACTCAAGGTTTTACCTATTGTATTCGGTAGGGGGATTAGTATTTATGGGTGATTGACAATATGCTGATGATTAGTATTGAATAGACTAGGCGGGCAAAGTAACTTTGTAGTATATTTGCTGAAAAAGGTAATATACACAAAGATATTTAATATATAAAATATATTTAGAGAAGTGAATAATGGCAAAATGTTGTGAAATATGTGGTAAGAAGATCTCACTCGGGACAATTTGTAGAAAATGCTGGCTCCGTAAAACACAGGACGAAATAATTGCAACAAAGACCATAACCGAACGACAGATTAAGCTCTTAAAGAAGGAAAGCAAGGGATTGCTGAGGTATCTATATTCTAATGTATATGAAGCATTTGGACCCGATAAGAAACTTAGCCAACTAGAAATTAATATCCTTAATGAAATTCAGAAAACATTTGGCTTATCCAATAAAGATGTTCGCTACAAAGAGCGCATAGGTCAACATATTGATTCCGCCACTACTAACGCAGAGGGTACATTATCCACAGGAAATCTGCAATTGGAAGAATTAGAAATCAGGCCCGAGTTTAGGATTGGGGAGTGTTGCAGGCAGTTTTACGATAAGAATATATTTGATGGAACTACTGTTGGTACAGATGTTTGGTCTGGCTTATTGGATACTTACTTAAAGTCCATCGCAGAAGTTGACCAATCGTTCTTAGCTGTAGACAAAGAGCTATTTAGAAACGAGATGACGGCGCTGCGCATGGTATTATTTGCCTTTGCCCTCGGATGTTCAGAGAAGTTTAATAAAGACGAATTTACCTTACCAGCGAGCTTTTTTACCAGGAACTATCTGAAGGAAAAAGGAAGGCTTGATGTTTTTGACATCATGTCTGCATATAACAGGGCCATTGCCAGGTCGGCCATTATGGATGCAAACCTGCAAAAATACTCCGGAAAAACAGGTGAAGCTTTGATTATTAGGGTCAATGATTTAAGAAGTCGAATGGCTTTAAAGTGGGCCGACACTTACGTAGGTGATAGAGTTATCCCGCTTAAGGAACAGAAAAATAAAGTATCGTGTATCAACATGGTGGCCAACCGTCTTGGTGCTGACATTGAACGGGAAGATGGTGTTGTAGTCAAGTCGCTATGTGCTGAGCTTGCAACCAGACTGCGAGATGGTGAAAACTGGAACTCCGAAGCTATGTCTAAGCTTTCAGCGATTATATTTGATTTTTTCAGGGGTGCCGATGAATACCTGGAGTCTGTTGGCACCTAACGTGGCAGCTAAGATAAAGGTGCTTTGTAAAACTTAAGGCTATCCGAAAAATTCATTGATCTTGTATACCTCTATACCATATCAAAAGACTCCCGCCGCTGCCACTTCTTTTTACCCCCAACCCCCCAATGAAAAATGTACCAAGCACTCACAAATGTTTTATAATCAATCAGATAGCTAAAAAGAGACTGACACTTTAACCTCGCCTGTTTAAAACCAATCCGAATTGTGCTATATTTAGATTTTAGATAGCTTAAAAGGAGGTAACCGGATAATGCCGGACTATACGGCCTTAAAGAGAAAGGTGGACGAACTGGCAGCCAGGGAGTGGGATGTGCCCGCCCTCGAGGCCAGAATTAAAAAGCTGGCCAAGGATGGGATTCCCAGGAAGAAACTGGACCCGAAAGAGATGTTGGCCAACAAGCAGCAAATCCTCGACCGCCTTCAACTGCGGGCCGAGGAATATAACTTTATTCTCAAGAACTGCGCCCAGGCCACAGCGCTTACCCTGATGGAAGAATTCGGCCAGGGCAATATGGAGATCATCAAGGCCCTGTCCCCATTTCCCGGCATCGGCAGCACCGGCGAGGTATGCGGGGGCATAAGCGGGAGCTTGATTAACTTCGGGCTCTATTTCGGCAGTGACAACCCGCTGGATTACGATGCCAAGGGTCTGACCATAATGAATTCCCAGAAGTTTATCGCCCTTTTCGAAAAGGCGATAGGCTACAGGCATTGCGCCAAAATAATAGAAAACGTGACAATCGGATATAAGCTGAATCCCGGGGAGAGCCAAGAGGCCATGATGACCTTCGCCAAGGAGAAGGGTTTCGAGAAGTGCGGCCTGGTTCCGGGGACAGCCGTCAGGCTGGCTGCAAGGCTTATTATTGATAGCATGAAATGATTAAGCGGGCCAGCGTTATATAATCGAATACAGCTCAAATAGCCTTGACAGGGCTGCGGTAAGAGGTAAAAATGACAAACACCCCGCAGCCAATCTATATACTCCGGCTGACATAAGGAAAGGACTGCACCTGATTATGGCCGAAGAGACCTGGCGGAACTATAAAGAGAGAAAGCACTCCGGGCCAGCGCCACTGAAAGGCATCAGGGTACTAGAGGTCTGCACTCTCCTGCTGGGTCCGGCCGGGCCGGGCTTTCTGGCCGAGATGGGTGCGGAAGTCATCAAGTGCGAGTTCCCCCCCATGGGCGATACCTGCCGCGACCTCACTCCCTTCGGCTATCAATTCAGAGAGCAGGGGCCGGCCTTCGCCCACATGAACACCAATAAATACTGGCTGGGGCTGGACCTGCACCAGGCCGAAGCCCAGGAGGTGTTCCACGAACTGGCCGCCAAGGCCGACGTCATTGAAAACAACCTCCGGCCGGGAGTGATGGAAAGCTGGAATATCGGCTACCGGCAAATCGAGAAAATCAACCCGAGCATCATCTATCTGGCCAAGAACGGCTTCGGTCAGTGGGGCCGTTACGCTATGGAGAACCGCCCCTCCAACGACGGCGCTTCGCAGGCGTTCTCCGGCTACGCCTGGCTCTCCAGTTTCCCCGGCCAGCCGCCCCTCAAGAGCCGCCTCTATATCTGTGATAACTACGGGGCCCTGATGGGGGAGCTGGCGGTGCTGGCCGCTGTCCACTACCGGGAGAGGACGGGCAAGGGACAGTTTATAGAGCTATCCCAGAGCGAGGCCATTATGCGGGCGATGACCTGGGTCTGGCCCTACCAGCAGATTACGGGAAAAACAGCCATGCCCGCCGGCAACCGGGACGTTTCCATCTGCCCCGCCGATACCTTCCGCTGCGCCGGTGACAGCTTCGTCGCCATCGCCGCCCCCACCCCCCAAGAATTCAAGGGCTTATGCACAGCTATGGGCAGGCCGGAGCTGGCGGGCGACCCCCGCTTTAAAGACCACCTCACCCGCCTTAAAGAGGATAACGCCACCGAGATTCTAAAGGTCATCGCCGGCTGGGCCAGAAACAGGACGCCCGAAGAGATTGAAGAGCTGGCCGAAAAGCACGGCTTCGCCGCCTCCCATGTCTATAACACCAAGGAAGTGGTGGAAGACGAGCACTTCCGGGCGCGGGGCTTTATGACCGAGGTCGATGATGCCATCCTCGGCAAATACCTCGACCACGAGTTCCCGGTGATGATGTCCCAGAGCCCGCCCCGGGTGGAGTGGGGGGTCAGGCCGGTCGGCTTTGACAACGAATATATCATGACCGAAGTCCTGGGCAAGACCGAAGCCGAAATCAGGCGGCTCTACGACTGCGGCGCTCTGGGCAAATGGGCCGACGTGCCCACGCGCCGGCCGCCCTCGGACTGGGACGGTAAGTCCGGGCTGAGAACGCCGCTGGACCTGTCACCGAAAGGAGCCGGGCCGGCTTCTGCCAACTCAAATCAGGGCAAGAAAGAGAGAATAACCAGGGAGGAGCTAACCGCCTGGACAGACTGGGTAAAGGAGCGGGATGACCCCGCCATCGCCCCTACCCGCCCCGAGGCACTGGACGATATAACCGTTCTCGACCTGAGCTATAAGAGCTTCGCCGGCTGCTACTGCTCCTCGATGCTGGCCGAACTGGGCGCTAAAGTTCTGAGGATAGAGCCGCCGGAGGGCGACTATATCAGGAGCTGCACCCCCTACGGTATTCTGCATAAGGGCGAGGGGCTCAACTACCTGACCGAGGGCCGGAACAAGCACCATATCACCCTCAATCTGGAAAAGCCGGAAGGGAGGGAAATCCTCAAATCTCTGGTAAAACAGGCCGACGTGCTTATAGAAACCTACAGGCCCGGGGTCATGGACGGGTGGGATATCGGCTACGAGCAGCTAAAAAAAATTAACCCAAAACTGGTACTGGCTTCGATAACCGCTTTCGGGCAGTTCGGCCCGAAGAGCCGCAGCCGGATGCCGGACTACGATAATATCGCCCAGGCCAGGTCGGGGTCACAGTCGGCCACGGGAGAGGTCATGCCCGAGGGCAAGAGCTACGACCAGTGCCCCTGGGCGGTGCCCACCAAGGCCGGCCCCTGGATAGGCTGGTGCCAGCCGGGAACGTTTATGGCAGTGGGCATTCTGGCGGCGCTGCACTGGAGAAAAATAAGCGGCCGGGGGCAGGCGCTGGACGTGGCCACCGCCGAGGCTTACGCCCGCTTTGATGACTACGCCGCCCTTTGGTATCAGGAAACAGGGATTATCTGCGAGCGCTTCGGCAGCCTGGATGTAGCCGGCTGGCTGTACTGTTTTGCGCCGACTAAAGACGGCGCCGTCTTTCTGGGGGGCTTGAGGCTGGAGATGTGGCAGGCCTTCGCCGACATGCTGGGCAAATGGGACGAGTGGGACACCGCCAGCTGGACGACCCTGCAGGTCTTTATGCGCCAGGACGAGCAGCTGAAGTGGGCGCCGCTGGTCTTTGCCGAAACACGCAAATACACCAATCAGGAACTGGTGGACATGTCGCTGGAATACTCAAGGAAGGGACGCCTGGCCCCCATCACGCCGGTGGTGGCGCCAGTCTGCTCCCCCGATGAGCCGATGCAGGACGCCAACTGGCTGGAGCGGGGGATGTTCACTCCAGTCAATGACCCGCTCTACGGAGAGCTGGTGGCGGCTCAGGCGCAGCACAAGATGACGGAAACGCCGATAAGGACAAAGTGGCTGTGCCAGCCGGTGGGACATGAAAACCGGTCGGTCTATAAGAAATATATGGGCTTCGGCCAGTCCAAACTGGATGAACTCAAAAAAGCGGGCGTAATCTAGCCCGCCTTCTTCTCTTTTTCAACCGGTACTGCCTTGGCCAGAGCTTCCCCCATACTCCCCACCACCTCAGCGTCGTAGCGCTCGACGTTGCCCTCGTCACAGAGCTTGGCCAGCGCCGGGTCGATAGGTATCTGCCCCAGCAGCGGCGCACTGGCCGCTTGAGCCATCTCCGCACCCCGGCTCCTGCCGAAGACCTCCATTTTCTTGTCCAGCTCGGGCAGGTAGAGGTAGCTCATGTTCTCCACCACCCCCACTACCTTTTTGTTCATCTTCTGGGCCATCTTGACCGCCTTGCGGACAATCATGGCGGTAAGGTCCTGGGGGGTAAAGACGATGACCACCCCCGATACCGGCAGGGTCTGCATCACGGTCAGGGGGGCGTCGGCGGTGCCCGGCGGCAGATCGACGATTAAATAGTCCAGCCTGCCCCACAGCACCTCCTCCCAGAACTGGGTAATCGCCCGCCCTATGAGCGGGCCGCGCCAGATAACGGCGTCATCCTCGCTGGGCAGGAGCAGGTTGATGGACATTATCTCGATTCCGGAACGGGACAGCACCGGCATAATGCCGGAATCGCTTCCCGCCGGCCGGGCCTCAATGCCGAACATCTTGGGGATGCTGGCGCCGGTAATGTCGGCATCCAGAATGCCGACCTCATAGCCCTGCCGCTGCAGGGCTACCGCCGCCAGTCCGGCCACCAGCGACTTGCCCACCCCGCCCTTGCCGCTCATCACGGCGATGATATTGCCTATCTGGTTAATATCCTTGGGCTTGCCCTCGGTAAAGCTGACCTTTACCACCTTCACCCCGCTGAGCTTACCGACGACCTCTTCAACCTTGGCCTTGAGCAGCTCCTGGACAGCCGGTGCCAGGGCCGTTGAGGCCAGAGCCACCTCAACCTTGCCCTCGGCCACGCTGACCTCCCGGGCTAAATTCATGCTTACCAGACTGCGCCTGACGTCAGGCACCAGTATCTTATCCAGACTCTCCATTACCTGCTTTTTCGTGGGCACGGAATCTCCTCCTTCTAATGACCTAGTGGTCGCAAATGTTATCCCCTGTAGCCAGCTGGCCGTTAAGATAATTCAGAACCGCCTTTTCTGGGTCGTTTTCCATTGTGCCGATGATAACCACGATGTTGTTTTGCTGGAAGATGCTCTGGGCACGGGAGCCCATGCCGCCGGCAATAACAATGGAGACCCCCTGTTCAGCCAGCCATCTGGGAAGCAGACCGGGCTCGTGACCCGGTGATGGGACAAGCTCTTTTCGCAAAATCTTTTTACTTTGCTCATCGACATCGATCAGAGCAAAATGTTCACAATGACCAAAATGGGGGGACATCGTACCACCGGCTACTGGTATTGCGAATTTCATTGAATACCTCCAATTCCCTTTATTATAATTTTCTATTACAATAAGTTTCTTTAGTTTTCTCTAGTTTTGCATCACGCAGATATCATGGACTACCCTTAGTTTATTCTCACGGCAGAAGGCGAGGGCGGCCTCGCTTTCCGAGCCGGGCTGAAGCCAGATACGGTCAAGCCCCAGCCGCTTGCACTCCTTGAGGGTGGCCTCGGTTACCGGGGGCGGTACCACAAAGTCGACCACATCCACCCTGACCGGAATGTCGGCCAGGCTGTGGTAGCACTTGACCCCCTCCAGCTCCTCCAGGTGCGGATTTACCGGGTAGACCTCATAGCCTCGTCTGGTCAGGTTCTTAAATATCCGGTAGCCGTTCTTGCCGGTGTTGCTGGTGGCGCCGACCAGGGCAAACTTTTTCTGCGCCATAAACTCTTTTACCAGCTCCTGCATATCCATCTCGGCAACTCCTCGGCTTCTATGCCCTCTAATTCCAGGCTAAACGTTCCGCGATATTCCGCCACAGCCCCTTTATCTGGCGGCTGACCGGGCTATCGCTATCATATTGTACCACCGGCAGCCCTTTTACCATAGCCTCGGTGACTATATTATCGAATGGAATCCGGGCGGCCACCTCCACTTTCTGCTCAAGGCAGTAGTCTTCAATCTGGCGGCTGTTCTCCTCGTTGATATCGTACTTGTTAATGCACACCAGGGCCGGTACCCCGAAGTGGCGGCAGACGCCGACGACCCTCTCCAGGTCGTGTATCCCCGATAGCGTCGGCTCGGTCACCAGCAGCGCCATATGAGCGCCGGAAAGGGAAGAGATAACCGGGCAGCCGATTCCGGGCGGCCCGTCGCTGATAATAAAGTCAGCCCCCCCCCCTTCGGCCATCTCCCTGGCCTTCTGCCTGACCAGGGCTACCAGCTTCCCCGAGTTCTCCTGGGCGATACCCAGCCGGGCATGAACCAGCGGCCCGTATCTGGTATCGGAGATAAACCAGTGGCCGGACAGGTTTTCCTTCATGGTGATGGCCTCAACCGGGCAGATACGGTAACAGAAACCGCAGCCCTCGCACGAGGCCGGGTCAACCCGGAAATCCTTTATCGCCTCGAAGTGGCACAGCTCCTCGCAGAGCCCGCACTGGGTACACTTTTCCTCATCAATAACCGCCACCTGCCCGCTCCAGAACTCGTGCTTCTGGCGGACGACCGGCTCCAGCAGCAGGTGGAGGTCGGCGGCATCGACATCGCAGTCGGCCAGTATTTTGTCTCCGGCCAGGGCCGCCAGGGAACCCACGATGCTGGTCTTGCCGGTGCCCCCTTTACCGCTTAGGACTACCAGTTCCTTCATCTAAAATCTTCCTTATTTTAAAATCTTCCTTATTCCATTCCACAGTAAAATAAACATCTCCTGCGTCTCGGGCATGCCCTCGGCCAGAGTCACCCCCCGGGAATACAGGCGGGCAATCTTGGTATCCAGGGGGATGGTGAGCAGGACGGGTATATTCTCTTTACGGCAATATTCCTCTACTTTATTATCGCCCACCCCGGTCCGGTTGAGCACCACCGCCAGGGGTATATTCAGCTCCCGCACCGTCTCCACGGCCAGGACCAGGTCGTTAAGCCCGAAAGGGGTCGGCTCGGTCACCAGCAGGCAGAAATGGCTGCCCTTAACCGCTTCCACCACCGGGCAGGATGTCCCCGGCGGGACATCGATGATAACCAGGCCGTCGGCTCTGGCATATTCTCTGACCTTCCTGATAACCGGGGTGGCCATAGCCTCGCCAACATTAAGCCTCCCATGGACGAACTCTATGCCGCCGGCATCACCCTGCTCGACTACCCCAATCTCCCTTCCCTCCTCCGATATAGCCTTCTCCGGGCAGAGGTAGCTGCAGGCGCCGCAGCCGTGGCAGAGTTCCGGGAAAATCATTACTCGGTCGGGCAGAACGGCGAGGGCGTTATAGGCGCAGATTTCGGCGCAGAGGCCGCAGTGGGTGCACTTGGCCTCGTCAACTTTGGGCACCGGGATGCAGACCGCTTCTTTTTGAGTAATCACCGGTTTCAGGAAGATATGGTCGTTGGGCTCTTCCACGTCACAGTCGAGCAGCTGCACCGGCTGCCTATCTTTAAGGGAAAAAGCCAGGCTGGTAGCCACCAGCGTCTTACCGGTTCCCCCCTTGCCGCTGGCAACGGATATTATCATTTTATTATCATCTGGCTTATTCTTTCACCATCTTGGCGCCGCACTGGGGACAATTCAGCTTATAGCAGGGAGTAGCCCTCTGGTGCGGGACCTTCTTGCCACAACTAGGGCAAACGCAGTTCCCGCTCGGCCCCGTCCCGGGACGGGTCCCCCCCATCCGGCCGCCTCTCTGGCCGCCCCGCGGCGGCCCGGTTCCATCTCCTCTGGGCATGATATCACCTCCAGAATAATAGACTATTTACCCTTATTTTCCAACTGCTCAAGGCGCCGTTCAATGGCGCTCAGTTGCGCTCTCAGGGCTTCAATCTCCGGGCCTGTAACCTGGAATGACGGGGCGGCAGGCGGTATCATTCCGCCACCCATACCACCACCGCCACCCATACCCATGCCCATACCTCGGCCCATACCGCGGCCCATTCCGCCGCCGCGGCCCATGCCACCACCCATACCTCCACCCATTCCGCCACCTCGGCCCATGCCGCCGCCTCGGCCCATGCCACCGCCCATACCGGGGTCAGCGCTCATACCAAAGTGGTCAGGCACATTGGGTTGGGAGCTCGTCTTGAACTTACCCACCTTGTAGTTCTGGACGGCGTCTTTAACCTTACCGGAAACCCCGGTTATGATGTTAACGCCGGCGCCGGACAGCACCTGATGGGCGTTAGGCCCGCAGCTGCCGGTGAGCACCGCCTCCACGCCTTTACCCACCACCATCTGGGCGGTGGCTATGCCAGCTCCGCCCGCCGCCATGGCGCTGGCGTTGTCCACAGCCTCAAACTCCATCGTCTCCGGGTCAATGATGATGAAGTACGGGCACCGCCCGAAACGGGGGTCTACCTCAGCATCAAGAGTAGGACCGGTAGCTGTAATTGCAATCTTCATAGTTTACACCTCTCCCCCGGCCGGGGTTAGCCGGCCGGGTAAATCCGGGGTATTACCCCTATTTAGTTTCCATCTCTTTGATTCGAGCCTCTATTTCCTCAAGGTGCTTTTTCAAGGCACCGGCCTCTTCCCTGAGGAAATCCACCTCCTGCCCCGCCGCCGGAGGGCCATAGGACGCCGCTCCCCAGGCCGGGGAGCCGCCGTATAACCCGGGATAGTAACAGCGGGGAAGTCCCCCTCTGCCCCGGCCGACATAAGGCCAGGGAGGAGAACTGCCTCTGAAGCCAAAGCCGCTGCCACCGCCTCGGCCCTGGCCGCCATACCAGCTTCTTCCTCTCATCACGATATCACCTCCTTTAAGCGATTGTGTATAATCAATAATAAATATATCTCATCTCTCCATGGTCAGCAGTTTAATTCCCCTGACCTGCCGGAAGGTGGCACCCTGGCTGACGCAGCCGAGCACCGTCTCCGGCTCAATCACCCTGGTGCCGGAAACGGCGTCAATGCCGTAGTCGAACAGCACCGGTGATAATGGGGCGGTATCCCCCAGCATGACCACGTAGGCGCCGGGCTTACACATACCGAGCAGCGGCCCGATGGTGTGATTGGTGAAGGCGGTACCGGTAATGCCGACAACATCAGCCTGCGGAATAAGTTTCTCCGCTTCGGCCTCGGTGAGGTCGCCCTGCCACGGGTTTCGCTCGATCACCCATAGCTCCCCGGCAATTTTGCCCAGCTCGGGAACGAAGGGAAAATGGCCGACTATAGCCACCTTTTTGCCCTGGCCCTTCTCCGCCAGCAGGGCGCCGGCGTTAAGCTCCCGGCAGCGGCTCTCATCGACCTCCAGCAGCGAATTTATCGCCGCCATGCCGATGGCCGCCTCCATAGAGCTTTCTGAATAGACCATATTTGCCAGGGCACGGGCATCTTTATCCAGCAGGAAACCCGCCTCTCCCACCGGGGGCTCCCGGTGGCGGTGCGTCCCGTCGTGCAGGGTCGAGGCCAGGCCGCAGCGGCGCGTCAGCACCGCCGTCTGGAAAGGCCCCTGGCGTATATCCCTTACCGGTGCCTCGTAGCTCAGTTGGGACATTAAATCATCGATAATCTTCATCATTTTATTCTTCTACTCTTAATATTCCCCGCCGGCCCCTCCCGCGCCCGCGATGGCCCATACCCCGGCCCATCAGCAGCGGACCGACGCCCGGCGCTACCTCAAAATTGCCGCCCTCTATCCTCACCGCCTTGCTGTTAAGCAAGACGTCGGCTATTTTCCGCCGCGCCGAGGCCAGCACCCTCTGGAAGGTAGAGCGGGAGATATTCATCTTCTCGGCGCTGGGCGCCTGGGCCAGCCCTTCCAGGTCTTTAAGTCTTATCGCCTCGGCCTCCTCCACGGAAAGGATAACCTCGTCAAGCAATCGCAGCGGCACACCGGCCGGCTTGAAGTAGGTCGCCTCCGGCAGGAAGGCCACGCGGCGGCACTTTAGCGGTCTGGGCATATATATCTATACTTCCTTCATCAGTAATGAGCATATGCTCATTATTATCATAGCACACGGCGCCAGAAGAGTCAATGTTTTCTATAGCCAGATTTGACAAAGCCAGCCCAAATAAGCGATTATATAGACGGAGTTCCCAAAATGACGACATTCTATCGGCGTATGCCCAGATTCAACTACCTGGCCCCCGCCACCCTTGACGAAGCCCTTTCCCTGCTCACCCGGTATAAGGGCAAGGCCAGGGTAATCGCCGGCGGCACCGATTTCGTCCCCAAGCTGAAGAGGCGGGAGATCGGGGCGCCGGAGCATGTCATCGACCTCAAAGCCATACCCGGTCTGGACAATATCAAATATGACGTCAGCGGCCTCAGCCTCGGCGCCCTGGTGACTATCGGGGCGGTGGAGACCTCGGCCATAATCGGGGAAAAGTTCGGTGTATTAGCTCAGGCGGCCCGTAGCATGGCCTCCCCCCAGGTGAGAAACCGGGGCACCATCGCCGGCAATATCTGCAACGCCGTCCCCTCGGCGGACTCGGCACCGCCGCTGCTCAACCTGGGGGCCAGGTTAAAGCTGGTCAGCCAGAAGGGCCAGAGAACGGTCAACATTGAGGACTTTTTCACCGGCCCCAACCAGACCGCCCTTAACAACGACGAGATTTTAGAGGAAATTCACATACCCCACCCACCCCCCAACAGCCAGGGGATATACCTCAAGCTCACCCCCAGGCGGGCGATGGATTTAGCCATCGTCGGGGTGGCGGTGGTAATCATCCCCCAGGACGGAATCTGTCAGGACATCCGTATCGCCCTGGGGGCGGTAGCCCCCACCCCCATCAGGGCTAAAAAGGCGGAGGCTGTCCTCAAAGGGCAGAAACTCGATGATAATCTCATCGAAAAAGCGGCTAAGACCGCCGCCGGCCAGTCAAAGCCCATCGACGACCACCGGGCCTCGGCGGAATACCGCCGGGACATGGTCGAGGTACTGGTCAGGCGGGCTATAAAACAGGCCATCGGGAGCCGAAGTTGAAAGAGATAAAGCTAACGGTAAACAACCAGCCCTGCCGGCTTATCGTACCGCCCTGGCGCACCCTGCTGGAGGTCATCAGGGAAGACCTGGGGCTTACCGGCACCAAAGAGGGCTGCGGCCTCGGCGAGTGCGGCGCCTGCACCGTTCTCATCGACGGGCGGGCGGTCAACTCCTGCCTGGTGCTAGCTGCCGAAGCCGACGGCAAACAGATTACCACCATAGAAGGACTGGCCGACGGCGACAAGCTGCACCCCATCCAGCAGGCATTCGTCGACCACGGCGGCCTGCAGTGCGGCTTCTGCACCCCCGGCATGATAATGTCGGCCAAGGCGCTGCTCGATGAGAACCCCACCCCCACCGAAGAAGAGATAAAGCAGGGGATAGCCGGCAACCTGTGCCGCTGCACCGGCTACGCCAAGATTATCGAGTCAATCAAGGCGGCGGCCAAGAATATGGAGGCAAAATAGCATGGCCGAGTTTTCCGTTATCGGCGAGCGGGTGCCCCGGGTGGACGCCCGGGAGAAGGTCACCGGCGAGGCCAGGTACGCCGCCGACTACTCCCTGCCCGACATGCTCTGGTGCAAGCTCTTGAGGAGCCCCCACCCCCACGCCCGCATCCTCAATATCGACACCTCCAAAGCCGAGAAGCTGCCCGGGGTCAAGGGGATAGTTACCGGCCGGGACTTCGGCGGCTGGACATGGGGCTGGATGCCGGCCACCCGGGACGAGCCGCCGATGGCGGTGGACAAGGTTCGCTATATAGCCGAGGCGGTGGCCGGACTGGCCGCCGTTGACGAGGACACCGCCGAAGAAGCCGTCGGACTTATCAAGGTTGAATACGAGAAGCTGCCCGGTGTCTTTGAACCCGAGGAGGCGATGAAGGACGGCGCCCCCGCCATCCATGATTATGTCAAGAACAATATCAGCGTGGAATATCACTGGAACTTCGGCGATGTGGATAAGGCCTTCACCGAGTCCCACCTCGTCCGCGAAGATAGATTTAGAACGGCCAGGGCCACCCACGGCTATCTGGAGCCGCCGGCGATACTGGCCTACTACGACCCCACCGGCTACATAACCGTCTGGGCGTCCAAGCA
>Ga0315555_1000130_pt1 | contig 47611 bp, 49 predicted proteins | sample SalMarSW160380MG_FD_202113 | JGI IMG/M metagenome (GOLD analysis project Ga0315555, IMG submission 202113) | Salt marsh sediment microbial communities from the Plum Island Ecosystem LTER, Massachusetts, United States - Salt Marsh Sediment SW1603-80 ... | reverse complement strand
CGTTGTAGAAGCTGAAGATCGGGTCGACCGAGATGATGTCCATGCTCGCCTGGTAATAGCTGTCGAGGGTCCCGACGTCCCGCCAGTACCCCCGCTCCCGCTCGGCCTGGCCCGGGATGTCGTTGTCTAGGAAGTCGTAGACGTAGGCGGCTCCCTGGGCGACGAGGGCCGGGATGACGTCCCCGCCGACGTCGTGGCGGGAGCCGTCCCCGGCGTCGGCGTCGACGGTCACGATGTCGCGCAGCACGGCGGCGTCGAAGATGTAGTTCCCCATCGACACGAAGGCGCTGGCGGGGTCGTCCGGCAGCGGCTTGGGGTGGGCCGGTTTCTCGGTGAAGGAGAGGATGCGGTGGGAGCGGTCGGCTTCGATGACACCGAAGGAGCTCGCCTCGGCGACGGGCACCCGGATACCGCCGACGGTGACCCCGGCCCCGGTCTCGAAGTGCTGGGCGAGCATCTGACGCGGGTCCATTCGGTAGATGTGGTCGGCGCCGACCACCATCACGTGATCCGGCGCCTCGTCGGTGAGGATGTTGAGGTTCTGGTAGATAGCGTCGGCCGAGCCGGCGAACCAGTGGGGGCCCCGCCGCATCTGGGCCGGGACCGGGGTGACGTAGTTGCCGAGCAGCGGTGACATTCGCCACGTGAGCGAGAGGTGGCGGTCGAGGCTGTGGCTCTTGTACTGGGTGAGCACCGCGATCCGGCGGATGCCCCCGTTCACCAGGTTGGAGAGGGCGAAGTCGATGAGCCGGTAGATGCCACCGAAGGGGACCGCCGGCTTCGACCGGTCGCGGGTGAGGGGGTAGAGGCGCTTGCCTTCACCCCCGGCGAGAACCATGGCGGTCACCTTGGCGTCAGCGCTCATCGTCGAGAATGTACCACCAGAAAGGCGGCCCCGGCTCCGGGGCAGGCCGGGGCGATAACATCGGTTGAATGGGTATGGGCAACGAGTTCAACTTCCGCCAGAAGCCCCGCGGCCTTTTCAAGTGGCTGCTGCACGCCCCGGTGTGGATCTTCCGGGCCCGCCTCGGCTTCCTGCTCGGACGGCGGATCGTGATGCTGGAGCATCGCGGCCGCAAGAGCGGGCGCCTGCGCCGGACCCCACTCGAGACCGTGCATCGGCAAGGTGACACCTACGTCCTGTGTTCCGGCACCGGCCGGAAGGCCGACTGGTATCGCAACCTCCAGGCCCACCCGGCCGAGGCCCTCTGGGTCGGGGCGAAGCGGTTCCCGGTCGCCCAGCGCTTCCTCGACGACACGGAGGCGGCGGCGGCATTCGCCACCTACGAGGCGGCGCATCCCAAGGCGGCCGGGCGCCTCACCGAGATGATGAGGGTGTCCTACGACGGGGCCGACGCCGGCCGCGTCGCCATGGTGGCGCAGATCCCGGTGGTGGAGCTGACGCTGCAGCGGTAGCGGGAGGCCTAGGGCGCCGCCGGATCGCGGTCGGAGGCACCCAGCCCGGCGGGCAGGGTGGGCCGCGAGGCGGATCGCCCGCCGGCCACTTCGACCACCTTGGCCGCCCCGAAGCCGAGGCCGAGCACCGCCGCTCCCCCGGCGGCGTCGAGCCAGAAGTGGTTGGCGGTCACCACGATCACCCACAGCGTCAGCCACGGGTAGACGGTGATCGCCGCCCGTGACCAGCGGTGACCGAGCCGGTGGCGCAGCGCGAAGAACGCCCACGAGGCCCAGGCGAAGTGGAGCGAGGGCATGGCGGCGTACTGGTTGGAGATGCTCTGCATCGTGCCGGAGTCGAACGACCAGAGCCCGCCGATGGAGGCCAGGCTGTCGACGTAGTGGTACTGCCCGAGACAGGCCCCATAAGCGCCGCAGTCCGGAAGGAGCCGGGGTGGCATCAGCGGGTAGAGCACGTAGACGACCAGGGCGAGCCCGGTGGTGAACGCCAGCGTGTTGCGCCACAGCGGGTAGTCGGAGCCGAAACGGCGGTAGAGCCACACCAGTACCCCGGCCGTCACGACGAAGTGCAGCGTGCCGTAGAGGATGTCCCACAGCTGCATCAGTACCCGGGCGCCGGCGAAGGCAAACGTCAGCCCGCCGCCGGAGGAGCTGACGAACCAGCCTTGGATCGTCGGCTCGTGGTAGAGCCCGAAGAAGCGCTCGATGTCGATGACCCTCCGGGCGTTGGCGAGGGCCTCGTCGGGAGAGACGGCCGCCGACCCGAAGTGGTTGCGGATGTACGAGTACACCAGGTAGAAGGCAAGGGCGTACAGCACCTCCCGCCACCACCACCTCCGGTTCGGCTCGGCGGCGGGGTACGTGTCGGGGCTGGGGATCATCCGACCGGTTCCCGGCCGAAGCGGCGGCGGGCGCCGAAGGCGTAGGACGGTGCCCCGAGCAGGCTGGTGACGGCGGTCATCGCCCACACGACGAGGCCGAGGGCGATCGCCTGGGCCTGCAGCACCCCGACGCTACGGAGCAGCCAGACGAGCATGAACTCGCGGACGCCGAGTCCCGAGATCGACACCGGGAGGACCTGGGCGATGAGCACGGCCGGGAAGAAGGCCATCATGGCGGTGAGGCCGACGTTGATGCCGAGCGCCTGGGCCGTCATGAAGGCCGCCATCACCAGCACGAGCTGGTAGACGAACCCGGCCCCGATCACCAGCAACATCGCCCGGGGACGGTGGCGGAGCCGGACGATCCCGAGGTGAATAGCGTCGATGAACCGCTGCCAGCCTGCCCGGCCCGCGAACCGGCCGCCGAACCGCTTCACCGCGGCGGCGGTCAACAGCATCATCAGCAGCACCAGGGTGGTGGCGGCGATGAGCAGGGCGATCTTGGTCTGCGCCCCCAGGCCACGAAGCACCGGGTTGAGACCGAAGCCGAGCAGGGTGATGAGGGGAAGCACCACCCATCCGGTGAGCCGATCGAGCACGACGCTTGCGAACGACGACGGCGAGTCCCCGGTGTCGCGGGCGAGGCGGGCCACCCGCACCACGTCCCCGCCGATGGTGGTGGGAAGGGCGTTGGAGAGGAACTGACCGGCGAGGAAGTGCGAGAGCAGCCGCCCGAAGCCGTCGTGCAGATCCAAGGCGCCGACGACCTGCCGCCACCGCACGGTGGAGAGCATGAAGCTGCCGATCAGCATGAGGGCGGCGCCCGCCATCCACGCCAGGCGCACCGTGGTCAGCCGCGGGATCACCCGGGAGGGAGAGAACTCGTCCCCGAGGCGCAGGAACAAGAACCAGAGCAGGCCGGAACTGAGCGCCACCCGAAGCGGCGTCGCCCAGTGCCTCCCGAAGCCCTCTCGAATCCGTATCGTCACCGCACAGCCCTCTCGTCGTCTCCACGCCACGACAACGTCGGCCATGCGCCCGCGGGCCCGTCGCCCCTCTGCCCTGGGGGACCGATGGTATCTTCCACTCTACCGGGCCTGCGACTTGTGCCACCTCGAATCACCTTCCCCGTGCGGCGCGTCGTGGCGAGATCACCCTGCGGGAAGGGCGCCTTCGGCTTCGAGGATGGCCCGTGCTAGATGCTGGCGTGCCTGCGGGTCGATCTGGCTCGCCACTTCCGGGTCCGTCTCGAGATCGATGTTGAGGGCGAATACCCAGGTGTCGGCGTCACGCTCTGCGATGCCAACCAGCCAGCCGACCTGCGGACTTCCCGACATCACCGTTCCCGTCTTGTGCGACCAGGCCCATCCGGGACCCGATTCTCGCACCAGGATGTCGCGCACCGCCCGCACCACGCTGTCGTCGAATGGGAGATCGCCGTCGACGAGGCGAGTGAGGAAGTCGATCTGCTCCAGGGCGCTGATGCGGAGATCGCCGTCCAGCCAGAAGCGCTCGATCGGTCCGTCGATGTCACCGTTGCCGTAGTCGGCGGCGGTCACCCACTGCTGCATGGCCTCCCGCCCCACCTCGCGGGCCATGGCCGAGTAGACCCATACCGCCGACACTTCGATGGCGGTGCGGAGACTGTGGTCGCGGTTCCATACCTCGAGACCCCGATCGACGCCGTCCCACTTCACCATGGTGTCGACGTCGGGGAGGATGCCCGTCTGGAGGATGATGAGGCTGTTGAGGATCTTGAACGTCGAGGCGGGAACGAACGGGGTCTCGGCTCGGCCCCGGTCGTGCACCTCGACCACGTCGCTCCCGATGCGGTGGAGGGCGAAGGTCCCGACCAGGCCCTCGGCTGCGAAGAAGCTCGCCCGTCGGGCCGCTCCTCGATGGCGAACTCAGGGAGGGCAGCATCGGTTCCCGTCTCGTGCTGCGCCGAGGGTGCGGCGGTGGTGTCGGGATTCGAGCCGGTCGATGGGGTCGTGCAGCCGGCGAGCAGCGACGCCGCCAAGCCAAGCCCGAGCCTCCACCCCAACATCCGTCGCGCTGTCACGGGCGCCATCCTACGGACGGATGCCCAATAGTCGTCTCGCGGCGATCCCGGCCGGGACCGGCGGCTCAGCGGCCGGCGGCGGCCGGTGCCGGGCGACGGACCTGGGAACGGCTGAGGGCGCGCTTGCCCACCAGGATCCGGTACAGCGTGAGGAAGGTGACCGCGACGATGCTGCCGATCGTTGCCGTCACATACGCCGGGTTGGAGGCGTCGGTGCCGGCGGTGGCGCCATGGAGCGCCGCCATCCAGAACAGCACGTAGCTGGTGAGGTGAACGGCGTGCCAGGCCTTGCGCGGCAGGTGCTTCATCATGAGCGAGGTGACCTCGACCGCCACGAGCAGGTAGAACGCCACGACGCCCCACGCCACCGCTCCGGTGCGCCAGGTCGTGGCGAACGGCACCAGGAGGTCGGCGACGCCGAAGTGCACGTAGTTGTCGGCGACGAGGCCCGCCAGGTGCATGCCCACGAAGACCACGGTGATGCCACCCAGGTAGCGGTGCAGGTCGAGCAGCCAGCGCGGGCTGGGCTTGCGGTCGAGCAGGCGGGTCGACAGCAGCAGTCCCCAGATGACCGAGAGCGAGGCGAGCCCCCAGGCCACGATGCCGCTGGAGCGGGCGACGTACCACCAGAACTGCGAACTCATGCCGCCACCTGCCCGAACCCGGCGCTGCAGCGGACTCGCCCGTCGCCGGCGACGACGACCGCTTCGGCGTTGATCAGGCCCTCGAGACCGGAGGCGAACACGACTTTCGTCATGGCTTCCGCCCACCAACCTTCGGAGGCGACGGTGGTCACGGTGGCCACGTCGCCCCCGAAGGAGGCACCCGACCTCGGATCGATGAGATGGTGCACCGTCTCGCCGCCGCGCACCCAGCTGCGTCGCAGCCGGCTGCTGGTGGCCACGGCACCGTCGGTGAGGTGGACGCGCGTCAATTCGGCGGGCGGATCGAACGGATCATCGACCCCGATCGACCACACCGCACCGCGGGGCGGCCGGCCGGCGACCCGGACGTCGCCGCCCAGGCTCACCATGGCTCCGGCGGCGCCGACGGCGAGCAGCTCGCGGACGACGATGTCGGCGGCGAGGCCCTTGCCGATGCCCCCGGGATCGATGGTGACGCCGCCGGGGAGCAGGACCGACGAGGTGGCCGGATCGGTCTCGATCCCGCCACATCCGGGGGCGGGCATGAGGACCGGCGGGGCGGCGTCGGCGGAGGCGTCGATCAGCTCGAAGCTGCGGTCGTAGCCGCTCGCCAGCAGGGAAGACAGCACGGTGGGGTCGAATGCCCCCCCGGTCACCTGCCAGGCATACACCGCCCGGGTGATCAGGTCGTAGGTCTCCGGCGATACCGCGATCGGCCGGCCCGGCATGCCGTTCAGCAGCGACAGCTCACTGTCGGGCCGGAACCGGCTCCAACGCGCCTCGAGATCCTCGATCCGCTCCACGGCGGCGGTGGCGAGCGCCTCGGCCCCGCCGACGACCAGCAGATGGGCGTCGCAGCCCATGGCCCGGAAGCGGCGTTCAGCTTCCACGGCTGCGGGTGACCGGCTTCGGCGCCGGGGCGACGGCGGTCGGTTGGGGATCGACGGGCGGCGGGGTCGTCACGTTGGTCACCGGGTTGGCCTGGCGCAGGGTGGCGGCCCCGCCGCTGGAGGGAACTCGCACGAACCTGAGGTGGACCACCCCGTCCTGCGGGGCCGGCAGCGCCGGGATGGTGACCGGGTCCGGGGCGGGCGCCGGGGCCGCCGAGCCGGCCTGCACGGCCGCCTGGGTCCACATCGAGGAGACGAGCAGGGTGGCGCCGGCGACGCTGCCGCTCAGTGTCAGCATCCGGCTGCGGCGGGCGACATGCTGCTTCGGGACGCCGCGGGACGGCGGCTTCCGGCCCACCACGACCGGGGCGTCGGTTCCCCGGCCGGCCGCGGGCGCGGATCGGCGCTGCTGCAACTGCTCGATGCGGCGCCGCTGCTCCTCAGTCATCGTCTTCGGCTCCCTCGTATTGCTCGTGCTCCCACCCGTCGTCCTCGTGACCTTCCTGCTCGTACTGGTCGTCCTCGTAGGAGACCGGGACGGCATCGGAGACGGTGGCCGTCGGAACGGTGGTCACCGGCGCCGGGTCGGCGGGCAAGGTGGAATCCGGAACGTAGATGGTCACGTAGCGGTCGGGAGCGGGGGCGAAGGTCGTGGTCGTCTCGACCTGGTCGGGAGCGAGGGTCCCGACCCCGTCCCCGGGCGGCTGCCGGAGCAGGCCGAGGTTCACCACGAGAGCCGAGGCGGCGGCCACCACGGTCAGCGCCGCGGCACCGGCCGAAGAGACGAAGGCTTGGCGGATCCTCATGGAACTGGCTCCTTGGGTCGGGTCTTGATCCTGCCACTCACCGTAGAGTGGGCCGGTACAGCACTCGATCCGGCTCGGGCAAAGGTTCGGCAAAGATTCCGAACCGCCCTCGGGGCCCGTTGGGACGCCACATGGACCTGCTGGTCGTCGAGGACGACGACGCGATCGCCGAACCTCTCGTCGACGGTCTCCGTCGCGAGGGGTTCGAGCCCCGGCGCGTCTCGACCGGCCGGGCCGCCCTCGAGACGGAGCCCGGCGACTTGGTGTTGCTCGACCTCGGGCTCCCCGACATCGACGGCAAGGACGTGTGCCGGGAGCTGCGGCAACGCTCCCAGGTGCCGATCATCGTCATCACCGCCCGGGGCGACGAGGTCGACCGGGTGGTGTTGCTCGAGCTCGGCGCCGACGACTACGTCGTCAAGCCGTTCGGATTCCGGGAGCTGGTGGCGCGCATCCGCGCCGTGCTGCGGCGCACCACCGGCAGCGCCGCCGAGGATCCTTCCGGGGCCGTCGAGCTCGCCGCCCTGGCGATCGACCGCCGGGCGCGGCGGGTCACGTTGGAGGGCCGGGAGCTGCAGCTCACCCCCAAGGAGTACGACCTGCTCGCCTTGCTCGCCTCCGAGCCGGGGGCGGTGTTCACCCGCGAGGAGATCATGAGCGAGGTGTGGGACGAGCACTGGTACGGCCCCACCAAGACCCTCGACGTCCACATGGCCTCGCTCCGCAAGAAACTGGGGGACCCCCGCTGGATCACCACGATCCGGGGCGTCGGGTTCCGCCTCGAGGAACCGGGATGACACGGCGCCTCCTCGGCACCTACCTCACCATCACCGGGTTCGTCCTGGTCGTCCTCATCATCCCGCTCGGGCGAACCTTTGCCGCCAGGGAGGAGGACCGGCTCATCTCCGCCATCGAGCGGGACGCCACCGTGGTCGCCAGCATGTCGGAGGAGGCCCTCGAGGACGGGACGTCACTGGGCCTCGACGGGCTCCTGCAGCGCTACGCGATCGATCCGGGAGGCAGGATCGTCATTGTCGACGCAAGGGGTATCAGCGTGGCGGACTCCGACAATCTCGGCGGACCACCCCGCGACTTCGCCACCAGACCCGAGTTCGTCCAAGCCCTCGCCGGAAGGGTCGACCGCGGCATCCGATCCTCCGAGACCCTCGGGAGGGACCTGATCTACGTGGCCGTCCCCACCGGATCGGGGGGCAGCATCGTGGGCGCGGTCCGCATCACCTACCCGGCGACCACGCTGCAGGATTCGGTGCGCGACAACTGGCTGCGGCTGGGCGTGCTCTCGCTGGTGGTGCTGGCGGCGGTCACCCTCGTCGGGTTCGCCCTGGCGCGGAGCGTGACCCGGCCGGTGCGGGCCCTGGAGCGGACGGCGGCGAGCCTGTCGGCGGGTGACCTGTCGGCGAGGGTGACGGTCTCCGGACCACCCGAGATCAAGGAGCTGGGCCGCACCTTCAACGAGACGGCCGACCGGCTCCAGGCCTTGATCGACTCCCAGCGTGGCTTCGTCGCCGATGCCTCCCATCAGCTCCGCACTCCGTTGACCGCGCTCCGCCTCCGCCTCGAGAACCTGCGGTACGCGGTGGACGCCGAGGATCTGTCGGCGGTGGAGGCGGCCCTCTCCGAGACCGGCCGCCTCACCCGGCTCGTCGACGGGTTGCTCGCCCTGGCCCGGGCCGAGGCTCAGCACGCCCCGGGGGAGGTGGTCGACCTCGCCACGATCGCGGCGGGCCGCACCGAGGTGTGGGAGCCGCTCGCCTCCGACGGGGGTGTCACGATCGCCACCGAGCTGCCGGCGGCCGCCCCGGCCCGGATGGTGCCCGGCGCCACCGAGCAGATCCTCGACAACCTGATCTCCAACGCTCTCGACGCCACCCCGGAGGGGAAGCGGATCACGATTGCGGTCGTCCCCGCCGGGGACCTGTGGGAGCTCCACGTGTCGGACGAGGGCCCCGGGATGAGTGACGAGCAGCGGGCCGGCGCCTTCGACCGGTTCGCCTCGGGGAAGGCGGGAAGGGGAACCGGGCTCGGTCTCAGCATCGTTCGCCAGCTCGCCCGTTCCGGCGGTGGGGACGCCCGCCTCCTGCCGTCCCCCAGCGGGGGCCTCGACGCCGTGGTGTCGCTCCCGGCGGCCACCGGCCCGGCACCGGCACCGGGAGACTGAGGGCGGGGCGGCACGACCCCGAACGCGGCGAGAACCCCTGCGGGGCAAGGGTTCTCGTGGAGTGGAGGTGACGGGATTTGAACCCGTGACCCCTTCGTTGCGAACGAAGTGCTCTGCCGAACTGAGCTACACCCCCGGGAGCAGGGAAGTGTAGCCCGTCAGTCCTGCTGTTCGAGCCGGGCCTGCAGCCGTTCCTGCACGATGGTGGTGGTGAGATCGGCCCGGCTCCGCTCGATCAGGGCACGAGCCACGTCGGTGGTGCGGCGCAGCCCGGCGGTCATCCCATCGGGGTAGTCGAGCGAGGTGAGCAGATCATGGATCGTCTCCATCGCGTGGAACGTCTGCTCGGCCTCCGCCAGCTGCCCGGTGCGGAGCTGGTCGAGGAGGCGACGGCGCAGCTCCCCGACCGCCTCCCCGAGGCCCTTCAGGTAAGGCACGGCGTGCAGACCGAGCGCATCCGGCAGCGGCAGCGGCTCGGCGGCGAGCAAGGCGGCGGTCAGCTCCGCCTCGGCGAACTCCTTCACCGCGTCGTAGAAGAACCCGGCGTAGTAGATGTCGAGATGGCCCTGCAGCGGTTCCTCGGCCTCGGCGATCAGGGTGCGGGCCTCGACCAGCAGCTCCTCGGCGGTGGCCGGATCGTTGCGGTGCAGGGCCCGGATGGCGTTGGCGGACTGGCGGATGATCTTGCGGCAGTTCTTCAGCGCCAGCTCGCGGGCCTCGTACTTGCCGTCGAGCTCCTCGCGCACGGCAGCTTCGAGTGCGTCGAGGTTGAGATGCGCCTCAGGCATCGTCCGGTCGCTCAGCCGGCGAACCGGCGGGTCAGCCGGCGACGACACGAACCGTGGGCTCCGGCTCGGGCACCGTCACCACTCGGTCGCGGTGCGCCCGCAGCGAGAGCACCCGGCCCATGCTGCTGTTCCGCTGCCCGGCGTTGAGGAGCAGGGACACGTACCCGCCGAGAGCGAGGTCGAACAGCAGCGTCGCGCCCAGCCAGACCATGCTGTCGCGCCAGATCGCCACGCCGAGGGTGGCGAGGGCGCCGAAGGCGAGGGAGTAGAGCACGCGGCGGCGCCGGTCCTGCACCTGGCGCCGCAACATCACGTCGCGGGCGCTGTTACCGGCGACGGAGGCCAGCAAGGCGGTGGAACGGGCGAAGCTCCGCGTGGAGTTGATGGGAGCCCGTTGACGGTTCTCGACAAACGAAGGCAGCAGGAATGCTGCCCAAATCCCCCCGATCAGCACAAAAGCGAGGATTTCCATCTGTTCCCTTACTCAGTTCGCAACTGAGAGTAGGCGTCCAGGTTCCGCGGTCAAAGGACCGCCTCGCCGTCCCTCACGAGTGATCTGCATTGTGGTCTGATTGCGCCGCTATCACCAACTCGACGCCGTGCATGAGCGCCGGACCGATCACTGCCAGCGACTCCTCGACGCCACGGACCGAACCCGGGAGGTTGATGATCAGCGTCCGGGACGCGATGCCGGCCACGCCGCGGGACAGCATGGCGAAGGGGTTCTCGGCGCAGGCGGCGGAGCGCATCGCCTCAGCGAGTCCCGGCGCCCGGCGCTGCACGACCAGGGTGGTGGCCTCCGGGGTGAGATCGCGGGGGGAGAATCCGGTGCCGCCGGTGGTGACGATCAGCGACACCTCGTCGATGAGCATGCGGAGGGCGTCCCGCACCGACTCGACCCCGTCCGGCACCACGCGCTGCTCGCTCACCTGGAAGCCGATCTCCTCCAGCGCCGCGACCGCCGCCGGTCCCGACTCGTCTTCGGCCTCACCGCGCGTCACCCGGTCGCTCACCGTGATCACCGCAGCTTTCATCTCCGCCACCTCCCCGAGCGTCCACCGCTCTTCTCGAGCAATCGCACCGGCCCGATCTCGGCACCCCGATCCAGGCCTTTCACCATGTCGTAGAGCGTGACCGCTCCCAACGCCGCCGCCGTCATCGCCTCCATCTCGACACCCGTCCTCGCCTGGGTACGCGCCGTCACCTCGACCCGGGCGCCGGTGTCGATCGGTTCGATCGCCACCTCGACGGCGTCGAGGGGAATCGGATGGCACAACGGCACCAGCGACGACGTCTGCTTCGCCCCCATGATGGCCGCAACCCGGGCCACCGCCACGGCATCTCCCTTGGGGAGGTCGCCGGCGAAGAGCCGGTCCCGCACCGCCGGGGTGAGAGTGATGACCGCCTCGGCGACCGCCACCCGCACCGTCGGCTCCTTGCCGCCGACGTCGACCATCCGGGCCCGGCCCTGCTCGTCGAGGTGGGTCAGGTCGTCATCCACCGAGTGCCTCCTCCCTGGTGCGGGTCTCGGGGCTTCCGAATAGCTCGAGGTCGACCGGGGCACCCGCCGCCAGCGCCGCCACGCCGACCGGGACCACCGCGAACGCGTCGGCGGCCGCCATGGCGGACTGGACGTTGGAGCCTTGGGCGCCGCTGAGCCGGGCGTGGAGGCGCCCGTCGCCGCCGTCGGCGGTGACCGCCACCCGCAGGAACACCGTCTTCTCGGGATCGGTGCGGACGTCGCCGTCGAGGATGCCGGGGACCCTGGGCCGGAAGAGGCGCGCCGCCCCCATCATCGCCAGCAGCGCCGGGCGCAGGAACTGCTCGAAGGACACCACCACCGACACCGGGTTCCCGGGAAGCCCGAAGAACGGGGTGCCCCCCAGGTTCCCGAAGGCGAACGGCTTGGCGGGCTGCATCGCCACCCGCCAGAAGTCCACCGTCCCGAGCAGGGCGAGCTCGCTCTTGACCAGGTCGTATTCCCCCATCGAGACCCCGCCGCTGGTGACCACGGCGTCGCTGTTGGCGGCGGCGTGGCCCAGCACCCGGTTGAGGACGGTGGCCTCGTCGGGGACGATGCCGTGGTCGATCACGACGGCCCCCAGCTCCTCGATGAGGCCCCGCAGCAGGAACCGGTTCGAGTCCCGGATCTTGCCGGGAGCGAGATCGGCCGTCTCGGCCGGCACCAGCTCATCGCCGGTGGAGAGGATGGCGACCCGGGGCCGCCGCCGCACCTGCGGCGTCGCGACGCCGAATGAGGCGCAGATGCCGAGACGGGCCGGGGTGAGCCGCACCCCGGCCGGGAAGACCTCGAACCCGGCGGTCACGTCCCCGCCGGCGGGACGCACCGCAGTCCCGGCGGGTATCGCCACCAGGATCCGGACCTCGCCGTCGCCCGGCTCGGTGTCCTCGACCTTCACCACCGCGTCGGCTCCGTCCGGGAGCGGGGCGCCCGTCATGATCTTGATGGCGGTTCCCCCCGTGACCGGTTGCGACGGCACCCGGCCGGCGGGCACGTCCTCCAGCACCGGGAGCGTCACCGGGGCGGCCGCCACGTCGGCGGCCCGTACCGCGTAGCCGTCCATCGCCGAGTTCGGGAACGGCGGGAGGTCGTGGGGCGCCACCAGCGGCACCGCCAGCGCCAAGCCGCGGGCTTCCCGCAGCGGCATCGCCACCACCGGCAGCGGCTTCATCGCGTCGAGCACGGCCCGCTGAGCGTCGGCCAGCGGCTTCATATTCCCTCCACCGTCTGCTCGCTTCCCCCGAGAAGCCGCCGGATGTTGGGGGCGTGGCGCCAGATCACGAGCAGAGCCGCCACCGCGGCCCACACCAGGGACCAGCCACGATGCCCGAAGAGGGCGAAGCCGGGGACGTAGGCGACCATCGCCACCAGCGAGGCCACTGAGGCGGTCTTGGTGACGGCGACGATCCCGACCCACACCAGCGCCGTCCCCAGCCCGAACCAGGGCTCGAGCCAGATGGCGGCGCCGATGGCGGCGGCGACGCCGCGGCCTCCCCGGAAGCGATGCCACAGCGGGAACACGTGACCGACCACCGCCGCCAACCCGCAGGCGAACCCGACCGCCTCGCCAACCCAGAAGTCGCCGACGGCGGCAGCGAGCATGCCTTTGACGACGTCGCCCACCATCACCGCCGCCCCGGCCTTCCTGCCGACCGAGCGCAGCACGTTGGAGGCGCCGGGGTTTCCGCTCCCCCGGGTGTAGATATCGATACCGGCAAGTCGGGGCACGATCACCCCGAAATCGATGCTTCCCAACAGATAGGCGGCGGCGAGAGCGACGAATGTTTCCAAGGGGTCCGAGTCTAGAAGCGGGACGGCCCGGCCCGGAACAGCGGGCAACAACGAAGGGTGACCAAGAAAGCAACCACGAGTGACGGTGTCCTCACTACACTCCGGCATGACGCATTGTCGGTTACCTGCTGGGGGCGGCCGGATGGGGATTCCTTACAACTGGACGGTCCAACCGATGCCGCGACGCGGGGAGTTCGACCTCCCCGGCGCGGGCGAGGCAGGTGCGCCGCCGACGCCGTCGTACGGATCGGGACTCGACCACGTCACCGCCCACAGTCCCCTCCCCGTGTTGCCGATCGCAAGTCCCCCACCATTCCCCCTGCTTGCGTGAAGCTCCCTCCCTCTTCGTGAGGGAGGGACACGGGGAGGGTCAAACCTCTTCTCTCGCCACCCGTGCTCCGGTACGGTCGGCGGCGTGTACTGGCTGCGCCGTCCCGCCGCCCTCCGCTGGGTCGCCATCGCCGTCTTGCTGGCCGGCGCCGCCTACCTCGATCTGCGCCCCGCCCCGACGACGCCACATCCCTTCGCCGCCGCCGCCATCGACGCCGGGACCCCGATCGAGGAAAGCGACGTGGCGTGGCGGGAGATACCCCGTGGCCTGCTGCCGATGCCGGAGCTGGCCGGCGCCGTCGCCGGCCACGACCTGCTGCCGGGTGATCCGCTGCTCCCTTCCTCGGTGACGGCGGTCGCGCCGCTCCCGGCCGACTGGTGGGCGGTGCCGCTGGCCCTCCCGGCCCGCGCCGTGCCCGGAAGCCCGCTACGGGCGGTGATGCACGGCGGCGGCGAGGTGGTCGACGGTGTCGTCGTGGCGGCACCCTCACCCGAGGACTACGAGGCGATCGGCCTTGCCGCCTTCCCCGCCGAGGCGGCCACTCGGGTGGCGGCGGCCGTCATGACCTCCGACGTGGTGGTCCTGCTCGCACCGTGACGCGGTGACTCCCCGGCGTGGGTAACCTTCCCCGCCATGCTCGAAGCCTCCTTCTGGGGTCTCATCCAAGGCCTCACCGAATTCCTCCCCATCTCCTCCAGCGGCCACCTGGTACTGGTCCCGGCGCTGCTGGGCACCGAACCCCCCGACCTGGCGACCTCGGCGATGCTGCACCTCGGCACCCTGCTGGCGGTGCTGGTCTACTTCCGGCGTGACCTGCTCGAGATGCTGCGCTTCAGTGAGCACGGCAAGCTGCTGATCCGGCTGCTGGTGATCGGCACGATCCCGGCCGCGGTCCTGGGCCTGGCGTTCCAGAGCTTCTTCGACCGCATCTCCGAGACGCCCCGCTACGTTGCGGTCGCCCTCATGGTGACCGGGGTGATGCTGCTCGCCACCCGGGTCATCGCCCTCCGGGCCCGCCGGGTCGAGGACTCGGGCAACGGGGACGCCGCCTTCATTGGGCTGGGCCAGGCGGTGGCGCTGGTGCCCGGCATCTCCCGCTCCGGCATCACCATCAGCGCCGGGCTGTTGCGGGGATTCGAGCGCGCCGAGGCCGCCCGCTACTCGTTCCTACTGGGCATCCCGGCCATCGCCGGAGCCGGCCTCTTCAAGGGGATCGAGCTGGCCGGCGAGCCCGGTGGCATCCCCGGGGCGGTGTACGTCGGGCTGCTCGTCGCCGCCGTCTCCGGGTACGCCGCCATCGCCCTCCTGCTCCGGCTCATCCGGCGGATCGGGCTGGTCCCGTTCGGCGTCTACTGCCTCGTCGTCGGCGCCATCGCCCTGGTGGTGTTGTAGGAGGAGCTTGCCTGGGGTGGCGGCGCAGGTACGCTGACGGCCATGCCCTCCCGAGCCCTGACCGCCCTCCGCCTCGGCCTCGCTGCCGCCGTCCTGTTGGCGATCGGAGCCTGCTCCGGCGCATCGTCCTCCGGTCCGGAGACCGCACCCCCGCCAACGTCGACCACCGCGCCGGCGACGACCACCACGAGCAGCACCACGACGACGACCACCACCACGACGACGACGACGACGACGACGCTGCCGCCGATCGTGCTGGGATTCGCCGGTGACACCTCTTTCACGAACGGCCTCGACGAGCGCGACCCGCTCGGCGACGCCCAGGCGCTGCTGTCGGCGCCCGACCTAATGCTGGTCAACCTGGAGACCACCGTGGCGGAATCGGGCGTGGGGAAGGCCGCCCCGAAACGGTTCACGTTCAAGTCCCCACCCCATTCGGTGGAGTTGCTCACCGACGCCGGCATCGACGGGGTCCAGCTCGCCAACAACCACACCCTCGACTTCGGGACGCCGGCGATCCTGCGGACGCTGGAGCTGCTCGACGAGGACGCCATGCCCCATGCCGGGGCCGGCACCGACCCCGAGGCCGCCTACGCTCCCCACTTCTTCGACGTCGACGGGTGGCGGATCGGCGTGGTGGCCTTCTCCCGGGTGCCGTGCGACTGGGCGGGCTCGGGCACCAACACCCGGCCCGAGGTGGCGTGGACCTGCGAGCCGTTCGTGCCCGACACCATGGCGGCGGTGGCGGAGGCGGCGGCCGACTCCGATCTGACGGTCGTCATGGTCCACTGGGGCATCGAGGGCGACCACTGCCCCCAGCCGTACCAGCGGGCACTGGCACAGGCCTGGGCCCGGTCCGGAGCCGACCTCATCATCGGCGGGCACCCCCATGTGCTCCAGGGCGTCGAACAGGTGGACGGGGCGTGGCTGGTGAACTCCACCGGAAACTTCGCCTTCCCGTCGGCGCGCTCGGGGAGCGCCATCACCGCCCTCTTCGAGTTCACGGTGACCACGGACGGGATCTCGCTTCGAGCCCACCCGATCCGGATCGAGTCGGGGCGGCCCCGCCCCGCCACCGGCGGCGAGGCCGCCGACATCCTGGCCGACCTGGGCTCGTGGTCGTTCGGCTGGACCTTCGACGAGGACGGCAACGCGGTGCCCTCCGACGAGGCCGGAGTGTGCCGCTAGGGCAGGTGGGTTCCGGCGCAGGCCCCACGATGGTATCCTTTACTCGCGATGGCGAAAGTAAAGCGACGGCGCTTCGGGCACAGCACGATCAGCAGCAAGCATCAGGTGACGATCCCGATGGCGGCTATCCGCGACGCCGGGTTGCGGACGGGTGACCGGTTGGCGATCCGGTCGACGGGACCGGGGCGGATCGAGTTCGAGCGTGTTGAGGACCCCGTCGGCGAACTCGCCGGCGTCCTCACCGGACGTCTCGATCGCAAGGAGATCGAGGGACTGCGGGACGAATGGGATTGACCCTCCTCGACACCGGGGTGATGGTCGGATTCCTCGACGGCTCGGATCCGTTCCACGGTCCCTCGGTGACGGCCATCGGAGAGGGGAGACGGGCCGGAACCCTCGCCATGTCGGCGATCTCCTACGCGGAGACCCAGGTCGGCGTGATTCGTGCCGGCGCCGACCCCGGCATCCTCGACACGCTCCTGGAGCGTTTCCCCATCGCGCTCCTCCCGATCGACCGGGCGGTGGCGAGGCGCGCGGCCGAGATGCGGGCGATCGCCATGGCTGACCGCAGGCGCCGCCAATGGCGAATGCCGGACGCGCTCGTCGTCGCCACCGGGATCGTTGCCGACGCCACCACCATCGTGACCACCGACGCCCGCTGGCCCGAGCTGAGCGGCGCTGCCGCCCCCATCGTCGAGGTGCTGGAGGCCGCGACCTGAGCCGTAGGTTGTGAATGCGGGGACCCGCCCGGCATACTCACGGGGCCGGCCGGGTTGACGGCCGTGACGGAACAACCCCGAGGAGCCCGATGGCCCTGTTCAGCAAGAAGCCGCGAGCGGTCAAGCTCCAGCAGCTCGACGAGCTCGAGCCGCTGCTGAAGTCGGGGCGGCCGGTGCTGCTCGATCTCTACCAGGTCGGGTGCAGCGCCTGCCAGGTGATGGACGGGATCGTGAACGAGCTCGCCCGGGAATACGGAGAGTCCGCCCACATCGTCAAGGTGGACCTGGGGCGAGTGCCGGGGGCGATCCAAGTCTTCAGGGTCCAGTCCACCCCCACGTTCGTCCTGCTCGGGCCGGCACCGGTGAAGAAGCCCAAGAAGCGGTCCGGCGGGCAGGTCCCCGAGGCGACCGGGCGGCGGATCACCTCCCGCTGGCGCACCTCCGGCCTGGTCCGCAAGAACCAGTTGCAGCGCGTGCTCGAATCCAACGGCGCCGTCCGCGCCGAATCCTGAGGATCGGCCGCCGCGGTCAGTAGTCGTAGAAGCCGCGGCCGGTCTTGCGGCCGAGCAGGCCGGCCTCGACCATGCGGCGCAGCAGCGGCGGCGGGGCGTAGCGGGGCTCCCGGTACTCCTCGAACAGCGACTCGGCCACCGCCAGCAGCGTGTCGTTGCCGATGAGGTCGCACAGCGCCAGCGGGCCCATCGGGTGGCTCGCCCCGTTCACCATGGCGGCGTCGATGTCGTCCCGCCCGGCGAAGCCCGCCTCGTACATGCGGATCGCCTCGAACAGATACGGGCACAGCAACAGGTTGACGATGAACCCGGCCCGATCCCGGGCGTGCACCACCACCTTGCCAAGCGTCTCGACGGCGAACGCCGCGGCCCGGTCCACCGTCTCCTCGGCGGTGACGATGCTGCGCACGATCTCGACCAGCGGCATCACCGGGGCCGGATTGAAGAAGTGCATCCCGACCACCGACCCGGGACGTGACGTCGCCCCGGCGAGGCGCACGATCGGGATCGACGACGTGTTGGAGGCGAGGACGGCTGCGGGGTCGGCCACGACCGCATCGAGGCGCCTGAACACCTCCCGCTTCTGCGCCTCGTCCTCCACCACCGCCTCGACGACGAGCTGCCGGTCGGCCATCGCCGCCAGGTCCGTCCCGAACCGGATCCGACCCAAGCCGACGTCGCGCTCCTCCGCCGTCAGCTTGCCCCGCTCCACCGCCCGCCCCAGCGACGCCTCCACCCGGGCCCGGGCCGCGGTCGCCAACGCCTCGTCGATCTCGTGGACGACGACGTCGACGCCGCCGCGAGCGCACACCTCGGCGATCCCGGCGCCCATCTGCCCGCCGCCGACGACCCCCACCCGGTCGATCGCCTCGCTCACACGTGCCCCGGCGGGTTCTTTATCTGGGCGAAGGCCTGACGCCGGTTCTCGACGATCTCGTAGGCGATCTGCTCCAGGCTGTCCATCAGCCACAGGTAGGCGGCCTCTCCCGGCCGGTAGTCGGCCTCGGCCATGCTCTGGATCCGGCCCTGCTCCTGCAGCTCTTTGACCTGCTTGTGGTTGCTGCGCGGCTCGAGGGTGTACACGCCGAGGGTCTTGCCCCCGTGCTGGTTCAGGATCGAGAAGACGGGCACGTCGCTGGGCCCGTCGGCGATGTAGATCATGTTGCGCAGCGGCACCCGGCGCTGCGCTTCCGACATCTGGGCGTTGACGTCGACCGACGGGTTCTTGTTGACGCCCTTGTTGATCTCGAAGATCGCCCTGGTCTTGGAGGTGTGGCCGATCGCCTCGGCGAGGTACTTGATCGGGGCATCGCCTTCCGGCACCGGGAGCCGGTCGAGGTAGCCGGGCGGCGCCGGATGCGAGATGTAGCTGTTGGCCCAGATCCCGTCGACGTGGGGAGCCACCGGGGAGCCCTCGACCATGGGCCGGATCCCGGTGGAGACGACGTAGTGCTCCACCGTGATGCCCTCGTGGGCGAATTCGGAGACCTCCCGCACGTGCTCCCGGGTCGCTTCGAAGAGCTCGGGGATACCGGGGCACGGCTTGAGGCGGGCGCCCAGCTCCCGCAGCTTGGCGTTGGTGAGGTCGGCGAAGATCCCCGCCTCGACGTAGGTGAGGATGTGGATGAGGTAGGCCATGTCACGGCCCATCACCTCACCCTGGCTCCGGTGGTAATCGACGAGGCCCTCGACCTCCTGCCAGAACCCCGCCTCGTCGACCCCGTACTCGTCGAAGATCGGCCCCTGCATGTTGTCGGGGATCAGGGTGCGGTCGAAATCCCACAGGAAGGCGATGACCGTCTGGGTATGCAAGGGAACGGGCATACCGGAAAGCCTAGGACCTCGCGCCGCGGCACACCGCCTAGGGAGTCTCGCTGCGCCCGAACCGGACCGTATCGGCGTCGAGCCACCACGGTTGCAGCAGGCATGGGGATCCCCGCAGCGCCCCGTGGGCCTCGCCGAGCCGCTCCAGCGGCACCAGGGCGACGACCTGCCATCCCCGCTCCGCCAGCGCCCACACCGCCGGCGCCAGCAGGTCGCAGTCGGGCTCGGCGTCGACAACGATCTCGACGATTCGTTGCGCCCCGGCAACGGTGCACGGGATCTCGGAGACCTCGGCGGAGAGACGCCGATCGCACACCTCGCCGAGGAGCGTCGTGATCGCCCGATCCTGACGGCCGGCGTAGGCCGCCATCACTCCCTCGACGACGCGGTCCACGGTGTGCAACACGGTCTGGATGGCCATGGCCATGGCGGTACCCCTTACTCCACGAGTTACAGCCGTGTAGTTTACCAGCCGAACGTCACCGTCTGCGGGAGAAGCCGCCCGGCGTCCCGGGGATCGGGTGCCGTCTGAGTAGGCTCGCTGCCATGAGGGCTTCGGCGATCAACGAACACGCGCTCGACGGCCTCTCCACCGCCGAGGTGCGGGAACGGATGGCCCGCGGCGAGGTCAACCAGGTGCAGGAAGGACCGAGCCGCACCACCGCCGAGATTGTCCGCTCCAACGTCGTCACCCGGTTCAACATCCTGCTGGGCGTGCTGCTGGTCGTGATCCTCGCCATCGTGCACGAGCCGAAGGATGCCCTGTTCGGGATCGTGCTCGTCACCAATGCCGCCATCGGCATCATCCAGGAACTGCGGGCCAAGTCGACCCTCGACCGCCTCGCCCTGCTCACCGCCCCCACCAGCCGGGTGGTACGCGACGGCGAGATCGTCGACGTCCCCGTCAACCGGATCGTGCGGGACGACGTCGTCGTCGTCGCCGCCGGCGATCAGCTCGTCGTCGACGGACCGGTGCTGGCGGCGCGCAGCCTCGAGATCGACGAGTCGCTACTGACCGGGGAATCCGACCCGGTGGTCAAGACACCCGGCGACGTGTGCCTCTCCGGTTCCTTCGCCGCCGCCGGTTCCGGCTACTACCGGGCCGAGCACGTCGGCGCCGAGGCCTACGCGGCACGGCTGGCGCGGGAGGCGAAGCGCTTCACCCTGGTGCGCTCCGAGCTGCGCGACGGCGTCGACCTCATCATCCGCGGGGTGAGCTGGGCAGTCGGGCCCATGATCGCCCTCCTGGTATGGAGCTCGCACCGGGCCGAGGTCGGCTACCTGGAGGCGCTGCGATCGGCCGTCTCCGGAGCGGTCGGGATGATCCCCCAGGGCCTGGTGCTGCTCACCTCGATCGCCTTCGCGGTCGGCGTCGTCCGCCTCGGGAGACGCAACGTGCTCGTCCAGGAGCTGCCCGCCATCGAGGGCCTCGCCCGGGTCGACACGGTGTGTTTCGACAAGACCGGCACCCTCACCGAAGGCAAGCTGGTCGTCCAGGATGTTGACCAGCTCGGCGACATCGACCCCGCCCCCGCCCTGGCGGCGCTGGCGGCCGCCGAATCCGACCCCAACGCCACCTTGCTGGCGATCCGCACCCGCTTCCCCGACCCGCCGGGATGGGAACCCGACGCCGCGGTGCCGTTCTCGTCGGCCCGCAAGTGGAGCGCGGCCTCGTTCCCGGACTCCGGCACCTGGGTGCTGGGCGCCCCCGAGATCCTGGCCCCCTCGGACCCGGCCGTCTCCTCCGGCTCCGGGGAGCACGCCGCCCGGGGTCGCCGCGTCCTGCTGCTCGCCTGGACCGACTACCGGATCGAAGGCGACCGCCTCCCCCGCCGCCTCCACCCGGTGGCGCTGGTGGTGCTGGGCGACAAGATCCGCAAGGACGCCTCCGACACCCTCCGCTACTTCGCCCGTCAGGGGGTGCAGGCCAAGATCATCTCCGGCGATCATCCCAACACCGTGGCCGCCATCGCCCGTGAGGTGGGGGTGCCCGGCTCCGCCGAGGTGGTCGATGCCCGCGACCTGCCGAGCGAGCCGAAGGCCTTCGCCGCGGTGGTAGAACGGGCCACCGTCTTCGGGCGGGTCACCCCGCACCAGAAGCGGGCCATGGTGGAGGCACTGCAGTCACGGGGGCACGTCGTGGCGATGACCGGCGACGGCGTCAACGATGTGCTCGCCCTCAAGGACAGCGACATCGGGATCGCCATGGGATCGGGCAGCGCCGCCACCCGCTCGGTGGCCCAGCTCGTCCTCATCGACGGCCAGTTCGAAACCCTGCCCGGCGTCGTCGCGGAGGGGCGGCGGGTCATCTCCAACATCGAACGGGTGGCGAACCTGTTCGTCACCAAGACCATCTACGCCATTTTCATCGCCCTCGCCGTCGGACTCGCCGGCCGCCCCTTCCCGTTCCTCCCCCGCCACCTCACCCTGGTCGGGTCGGTGACGATCGGCATCCCCGCCTTCTTCCTCGCCCTCGCCCCCTCCGTCGAGCGGGCCAAACCCGGCTTCGTGATGCGGGTGCTCCGCTTCGCCCTCCCCACCGGCGTCGCCGCCGGCCTGGCCAGTTTCGGCGCCTACGAGCTTGCCATCTCCGAAGGGGTCGAACTCAACCAGGCGCGCACCGTGGCGACCCTGGTGCTCGCCTCGATCGGCCTGTTCGCCCTCGGTGTCGTCGCCCGGCCGCTCGTCCCATGGAAGCGGGTGCTGATCGGCTCGATGGCGGGGTTCGTCGTGCTGCTGTTCCTCACCGACGCCTCCCAGAACTTCTTCGAGCTGCACCTACCGCGCCCGGTGGTGCTGTTGGCGGGGGTGGGCATCATCGCCATCACCGGGACCGCCATGATCGGGACCCTGATCGCGGTGGGCTGGATCAAGCGGGTCCCCGAGTACCTGCGGGAGCATCCCGAGGCGCCGCAACGTACGATCCGGATCGCGCGGTACCGGATCCGGTCGCTCTTCGGGATGCGCCGCCCCGGCGAAACCGAGGCCGTTCCCCCCTGGGCGGAGCCTCCTGAGCCCGCTCCCGACGAGGCCGGGGACGACGGCTCCCCCTCCGAGAGCGAGCCCGGGGAGCCCGAGGACGACGACGAGCCCACCGTGTTGCAGAACATCGACTGGTTCGACCCCGACGCGGAGAGCGAGTAGCGGCCGCTCAGGCCTCGGACACGCTCAGACGGTAGTCATCGAGGTCGTCGTCCCATTCCAGCTCGACGAAGCCGCGGGCCGCGGCGGCTCGGGCGAACTGGAGGAAGCCACTGAACCCGTGGCGGCGTTCGCTGAAGTTGCGCTGGCGCTTCTGCATCCGGTTCTTGAGGCCCGACAGCACCGGCACGGTGCCGGCGCGCTGCAGCTCGGCGACGACGTCGTGCAACAGGGCGAACCCGGCTGCCTCGTTGCCCGCCTCGGGGAAGTCCACCGTGGGATCCCCTTGGGCGTCGGAGTCCTCCAGGGCGAAGACGTTGCGCTCCGCCAGGTGCCGCAACAGCTCACCGAAGGCCCGGAAGCCGTGGTCGGCCTCGTTGAAGGTGGGGTCCTTGCGCAACAGCGCCCGCTTCAGCGACGAGGAACGCACCCCGCCGCCCGTGCTGCGTTGCAGCCCGGCCAGCGTCTGGGCGAGCGACACCGCGAGCTGGTCGAGATCCTGCGGCGCCGGAGCCGGCGGGGTGTCCTCCGCCTCGGGTTCCTTCCGCCGTTTGGCGGTGGCGCGGTTCGGCAGCTCGACCCCGTCGAGTCGCTCGTAGAACAGGAACTCGTCGCAGGCGGGAGGGAGCAGCGCCGAGGTGGAGGCCTTGAGCCCGACGCCGATGACCCGCTTGTTGAGCTCGCGCAGCTTGTGCACCAGCGGTGTGAAATCGGAGTCGCCGGTGCAGATGACGAACGTGGTCACGTAGTCGCGTTCGAGAGCGAGCTCGATGGCGTCGACGGCCATCTTGATGTCGGCGGCGTTCTTGCGAACGGCGCCCATCCGCTGCGGGATCTCGATCATCTCGACGTGGTTGCGGGCGAGCATGCGGCGATCCGGCTCGAACGAGTTCCAGTCGGCGTACGCCCGCCGGAACACGACCCGGCCCCGTTCGGCCAGGGCGTCGGCGACCGGTTTGAAGTCGAATTGCATTCCGCCGAGATCTTCCCGGGCGCCGATGGCCAGGTTCTCGTAGTCGATGAAAAGGCCGATACGTTCTTCTTCGATTGCCATGGGACCAGGCTAGCGGTCGAGGCGCCACGCCCGGATTACCCGGCCACCGTCTCCGGCGCATAGGGTTGGCGACAGCACCACATCGGGCAGGAGCGACCCGGGCCTGCTTGACTCTCCGGCCCGGGCTCCGGCTCCCCCCACCCGCGACCGAGGAGCAGCATCGTGAAATACTCCGACCCCACCACCCAGCTCGTCGTCGAGGTGTCGGTGCGCGATATGCAGGTGTCGCTCGACTTCTACCGCGGCCTCGGCTTCGAGGTGCTGCGCGACAGCGACGAGTTCTCCGTGCTCGCCTGGGAGGGCCACCAGCTCTTTCTGGTGCACCGCCCCGACTTCGAGCCGCCCGAGGCCGAGCACGCCAACCTGCGGGTGCTCGTGCCCGACGTCGACCACCACTGGGAGGCGGCCCAGGAGCGGAAACTGCGGATCGTCACCCCCATCGGCGACCACGACTACGGGCTGCGCGACTTCACCGTCGCCGACCCCGACGGGTTCGGGGTGCGATTCGGCACCTGGCTCCACGACCTCTGAGCCTCCAAAGCGACGCCCGAATCAACCCATGGCGCGGTGCAGGAACGCCGCCATCTGACCCCGGCTCACGTAGGCGTCGGGACAGAACATGGTGTTGTCGGGCGGGTTGCCCACCGAAGAGCGCATAGCTGGCGGCGTCGGAGGCAGTGACCTTACCGTCGAACACCCAACCGCTCCCCAGAGGCCAAGGTCACAGAAGATCCCGAGAACGCCGTGGTTCGCACATCTCGGCGCCGCGGCATGCCCGGTGATCCCGAGGAAGCCGCCACCCCACTACCCTCCGGTCAGACGGCAGGATCCATCTTGCGCGGCTCCGACCCGCCCCCGTAGCTGAGAACGCGCTCCACCAAGCGTCGTCCGGAGGCCGCCCAGCCGAAGCCTACGAACGCGCCTGGATCGCCGATCGCCTCGCTGAACCGCCGGGGTTCGCGTGTGCCCCGAAGCGCGAAGGGCGTGGGCGGTCGCTGACCTCCTCACGATCGATTCGGGCTTTGTCGGTGGGCTCAACGACTCTCACCACGACTCCAGGTCTAGAGTTATCGCTTTCAGGTTGGATGCTCGTGGTTCGGGGGTTCGGTGGATACCGATTCGGAAATGGCGTTGCGTGGAGAGATACTCTCTCTGACCCGCCGGTTCGCCGAACTTGCCACGGCAACACGCCCATTCCGGGCCGGGTTTGATCCGGTACCCGTTTCCGGGAAGGTCCTCGGTCCGTCCGACTTCGAGGCGCTGGTCGACGCAAGCCTCGACGGCTGGTTCACCGCGGGCAGATTCACCGAGGTCTTCGAGCGTGATCTGGCCACATTTGTGGGATCTCGATTCGCACTGATGGTGAATTCGGGATCGTCGGCAAATCTCCTCGCTCTGACAGCGCTGATGAGTCCCAAACTCGGAGATCGCCGACTGAAGCCCGGAGATGAAGTCATCACGGTCGCCGCCGGATTCCCGACGACGGTCAACCCTATTGTCCAGAACGATCTCGTTCCCGTATTCGTCGACATCGAACTAGGCACCTATGGCCCATTACCCGACGCCCTTGAAGCTGCGATCGGACCCCTCACGAAGGCCGTCATGATCGCCCACACTCTCGGCAACCCTTTTGATGCTTCTGCCGTACGCGAACTGTGTGACCGACATGGATTGTGGATGGTTGAGGACACCTGCGATGCGTTGGGGGCAACCTTCGATGGCCGGAACGTGGGAACTTTCGGCGACACTGCGACGCTCAGCTTCTACCCGGCACACCACATCACAACCGGCGAGGGCGGCGCTGTAATGACGAATCGGCCCGCTCTGCGGAGAATCCTCGAGTCGTACCGTGACTGGGGTCGCGATTGCTACTGCCCTCCCGGTCATGACAATACCTGCAAGAAGCGGTTCGAGTGGCAGTTGGGTGATCTGCCTTTCGGCTACGACCACAAGTACATCTACAGCCATATCGGCTACAACCTCAAAGCAACGGATATGCAGGCTGCCATCGGCTCCAGCCAGTTGAAACGCATCGACGAATTCGTCGCAAAGCGTCGTGAGAATTTTTCGATACTCGACGGGTTCCTCTCCGGAACCGACGAACTGATTCTTCCAACAGCAACACCGGGGTCGGAGCCCAGTTGGTTCGGCTATCCGATCACGCTTCACCCAGAGTTTCCGATTCAGAGGGTTGACCTTCTTCGATTCCTCGATCACCGAAAGATCGGAACGCGCCTGCTCTTCGGCGGCAACCTCTTGCGCCAGCCTGCTTACCAGGGCCTGCCATCTCGGGTCGTGGGCGATCTCAGCAACTCCGATGTTGTCACAGCAAGAACCTTCTGGATTGGCGTATATCCGGGCCTGTCGCATGAGATGCTTGAGTTCGCGGCGTCATCGATCAAGGAGTTTCTGACCGATCCCGGAGCGGCCTCGGAACGGCCTGTTCTCGGATTGTGAACTCGATACACAGAACGCTGCGTCAGGCGTGAGCAGTTCATGATGACTGACGGTTCGAAAGTGGATAGCTGGGGAGAAAGGGGCATATGAGAACGATCATTCTTGCGGGTGGGCTTGGTACCAGACTCAGCGAAGAGACGGGCACTCGGCCGAAGCCGATGGTCACCATCGGTGGGAAGCCGATGCTGTGGCATATCATGAGCATCTACGCGGCACACGGACACCGAGACTTCGTTCTGGCTCTTGGGTACAGGGCCGAGATCGTCAAGGAGTACCTCCTGAATCTGAGGTACTTCGATTCCGATTTCACGGTAAGCACGTCATCACACGATGTGACGTTGATCGGAGATCGGCGAACCAACGATTGGAACGTCACTGCGGCGAACACGGGGGGTGAGACTCAGACCGGTGGCCGGATCCTCCGAGCCGCCGCCACGTTCGATGACGACGTCTTCATGGTCACCTATGGCGATGGTGTCGCGAATGTCGACATCGGTGCTCTCGTCGAGTTCCACAGAGCGCACGGTCGTCTGGCAACGGTCACCGCAGTCCACCCGCCTGCACGATTCGGACGTCTCGAACTCGACGGCGACTCTGTCGTGCGCTTTGGGGAAAAGCCACAAGCCGAAGGGGGCTGGATCAATGGCGGATTCTTTGTTCTGAACCGATCGGCACTCGACTACATCGATGGTGACGAGTCCGTATGGGAACGAGGCCCTCTCGAACGTCTCGCCGCCGATGGCGAACTGCACGCATTCTTTCACTCGGGATTCTGGCAGCCAATGGACACCCTCCGCGAACGAATGATCCTCGAAGATCTCTGGCGCACCGGCGCAGCGCCATGGAAGGTCTGGTAGCAGTGACCGCTATCGCAGTTGTTGGTGCGACTGGATACATCGGGCGTTCCGTTTGCTCGACTGCGAGAGACAGCGGCTGGAGTGTGGTCACCTGCAATCGATCCGGAGTAGTGAATGCGTGGCCCGAACTCTCTCGAGGATCGATCGACGCGGTTGTGAACTGTGCCGGCGCCGGAATGAACTCCCAAGAGAAGTTGTCGAGCGTTGACTTGCTGGATGCGAATCTCGTCGTACCGCTCGCCGCTGCGAACTTGGCCCTGCGGATGGGCAGTCGGCTCGTACAGATCGGAACCGCCGCCCAGCAGTCCGAGCGGCTTATCGCCGACTCGCCGTACGTTCGATCAAAGCACCTCGCTTCCGGTGCTCTTCGTCTCATCGCTGAGGCCGACGGGCTTGGCGTGTACGAGTTGAAGCCTCATATCGTCTACGGAGGAGTGGATTCTCCCGGTGTCGTGAATGCAATGGTCAGATCGATCGTTGCGGGGATTCCCTTCCCTCTACGAACTCCGAACGTGACGCGAGATTTCATTCACCGAGACGATGTCGCCAGAGCTGTGGTCGCGGCCATCGAGGCCCGAGCGCCGGCGTGGGCGTCGCTTGAGATCGGTACCGGCGTGGGCTACAAGTTGAGCGACGTGGCGACCATGATCGGGAAACTCGCCGGTGCGTCCGAAGCATGGAGCTTGGACCCTGGGCCCGGCCGACCGTGGGTCGAGGACCTGGTAGCAGACCCGCGCCCCGCAATGACAAGTCTGGGATTCTCTGCCGAGATTCCGCTCCGACAAGGATTGGCAGGTATGGTTGGCGATGCAGCGGGGGAACCAATCTCATGAAGTGGATCGTCACCGGAGGATGTGGATTCATCGGCACCAACGTCGTCGAGAGCCTCGTTCGCGACGGACTCGAGCCGGTGGTTCTGGACAACATCTCGAGACCTCGCGTCCACCGAAATCTCACGTTCCTCCGAGACGAACTTGGGGTGGAAGTCACCATCGGGGACGTGCGAGACCTGGGATCTGTTGATCGCTTCTTTTCCGCACATGCGGACGCGGCCGTTGTGGTGCATCTCGCCGGACAAGTGTCCTTCATGTCCAGCCTGAGAGACCCAAGGTCCGATTTCGAGACGAACGCACTCGGTACGTTCAACGTAGTGGAGGCCGTCGCGAATCACTGTCCCGAAGCCACGCTCCTGTTCAGTTCCACCAACAAGGTCTACGGCACCCTCTCCGATCTCCGCATCAACGAACGCGAAACACGCTACGAGTTGACGGACTACCCCAACGGCGTACCGCCGGACCTTCCGCTCCGGCCCTCTGGGGGATACGCCGTTAGCAAGACGGTCGCCGATCAGCTTGTTCTCGACTGGTCCCGACATCACGATCTCCGGGGTGTGGTCTTCCGGCAAAGCAGTGTTTACGGTGGGCGCCAATTCGCAACCGAAGACCAGGGGTGGGCGACGTTCTTCGCCGAGCGATTCGTCCGCGACGAGCCGTTCAGAATCAGCGGAAACGGAAAACAGGTACGAGACCTCTTGCACGTTGAAGATCTCTATCGAGCGTTCGTCATCGTCGCCGAGCAATCCGAATCTACTTCTGGCAAGAGTTTCAACATCGGCGGCGGCCCGGCGAACAGCCTCTCGCTCCTTGAGATCTTCGATGCACTCGAAGATCGGACCGGCAATCGTCCTCCATACGATGCCGGTCCGCCCCGTCCGGCCGACCAGAAGGTCTTCATCGCCGACATCTCCGAACTCGACGGCTTGGGATGGCGCCCAGTCATTGGGATCGAATCAGGGCTCGACGGTCTCGTCGGCTGGGCCGCCGAGATCACCCGTGAGGCGCCATGAGTCCCGACCTCATCTCCGTGGTGATTCCGACCTATGAGCGGGCGGACACACTCGACCGAGCGCTGCGATCGCTTGCTGATGCCCAACCATCCCGGCCATTCGAGGTAGTCGTTGTCGACAACGCGAGCACCGACGGAACGAAGGATGTCGTTGCCGCCGCGGCCGAGCGCATCACCAATCTTCGGTTCTATCGCTGGGCTAAGAATCTGGGACCAATCGAGAACTGGAAACGCGGCATCGAGCGCGCCCGAGGGCACTGGCTCAAGATCCTCTGGTCGGACGACTGGGTCGAACCCGGAGCGATCGACCGACTGGTCTCGGTAGCTGAAGCCACGGGGTCGTCCACCGTTACGTGTGGGGCGAGCCTTCATCATCAAGATCGCAGCACCGAGTGGTACACAACGCCGGTATCAGAGTTGACGCCGGAGACTGTTATCGATGGACTCCTCCGGCTCCCCGCCACGCTGCCGGCGTCTCCTTCAGCGGCTCTCGTCCGCAGGGAAACGGCACTGGACGGACTCAAATCGGTCATACTCCCGCCCGGCTGTTTCAATTCGGCCATCGGACCCGACGTTGTTCTCACCTACTGGGACGTCTTCAACGGGGCCAAGGGCGTTCATATCGACGAACCTTTGGTCAACTTCGGGATGCCCGAAGACTCGATCACGATCTCTTCTCGTCGAGGCAAACTCCTCGGCTGCTACGCGTCAAGCATGTGGGCTCTGCTGCAGTCAACGGAACCCCAGATCTCCAAGAAGACGATGCGGCGCCTGCGCAATCGAGGCGCAACTGCCGCTCTGCTGAGAGCGGAGCACGATGTTGTCCCCGACTCCCGACGATTCTCGATATCGGCCGCCGCCGCCGATATCGGTGGAGTCGCACGGTACAAGTTATTCACGAAACGAAAGGGCACGTGATGACGGTATCCGGGTTGGCGGGACGCAACATCCTCGTCACCGGCCACACGGGATTCAAAGGCTCGTGGTTGTCTCTGTGGCTTGACGCGATGGGTGCCAATGTGCACGGAATCGCGCTCGATCCGATCCCAGGGGCGCTGTTCGAGCGGGCCGATGTCGCCTCTGTCCTCGCATCCGACCGACGCGTCGACATTCGCGATCTGTCAGAACTCCGATCCAATATCACCGAGATATCGCCCGATGCCGTCGTGCACCTTGCAGCTCAACCCCTGGTTCGCGATTCGTATCTCCACCCGGTCGACACCTTCTCCACGAACGTCATGGGAACGGTCAACACGCTCATCGCATCGATGGATACTCCTTCCGTCGAAGCTGCGCTGATCATCACAACCGACAAGGTGTACCGCAATGTCGAACAGACAACTCCATATAGCGAAGACGATCCCCTGGGAGGGGAAGACCCCTACAGCGCCAGCAAAGCATGCGCCGAGTTGGCCACCCACGCGCTTGAGCAATCGAGAACACGACCCGGTATGCGGATCACGACGGTGCGATCGGGGAACGTCCTTGGAGGCGGGGACATCGCGAACGATCGGCTCCTCCCTGACCTGATACGGAGCTTCTCCAAAGGCCAACCAGCGGTCCTGCGGTACCCGGACGCCGTGAGACCCTGGCAGCATGTGCTCGATCCTCTCCACGGCTATATTCGCATCGTCGAGCGCCAACTGTCGGGACATGCAGTTCCACCGCTCAACCTTGGATCCGACCCGGATGACAGCATGACGGTCCGACAGGTTGCTGATGCCGCAGCGATCGCGTGGGGAGGGAGCGCAACGGTCATTGTTGATCCAGCGACGGACCATCCACACGAGGCGGGGCTTCTCCTCCTCAATTCGGCTCGAGCACACGCGGAGATCGGATGGAAGCCTCTGCTTTCTGGCCGCGATGCGGTCAACTGGACCGTTGCATGGCACCGCGACGTCGATGACGGATTGTCACCCCTCGGGGCCATGAAAAGAGATCTCGACATGTTCGAACGTTTGAGGAGTTCCCAGCCGTGACTCATGGGAATGCCGGATTGCCCGGAGGACACGATTGGCGATGCCTGATCGTCATGCCCGCGTACAACGAAGAGGAGTCGCTTCCTGGGCTCATCGCAGAACTCAGGGAAGTCTCCCGGGAGATCCCAATCCTCGTCGTCGATGATCACTCCGATGATCGAACCGCACTAGTCGCCCGGCGCAGCGGTGCATCGGTGCTTGAGATGCCGTTCAATCTCGGCGTAGGCGGCGCCATGCGCGCTGGTTTCAAATACGCGTCTGAGCACGGTTTCGACGTCGTCATCCAACTCGACGCGGATGGACAGCATCCACCAAGTCACTTGCCCGATCTCTTGGCTGGACTGGACGGTTCCGACGTTGTGATTGGTGCGCGATTCGCCGGTGTCGGTTCCTACAGCGCCCGCGGCCCTCGGAAGTGGGCCATGACCGTACTCGCCCGAGTGCTGAGTCATCTCCTCGGCGTTCGGCTGACCGACGTCACGTCCGGGTTCAGGGCGAGTGGTCCAAGGGCCGTCCGGTTCTTCGCCCGCGAATATCCTCAGGAGTATCTCGGCGACACGATCGAGTCGCTTGTCATGGCGGGGCGTGCTGGATTGAAGATCACACAGGTACCTGTCGAGATGCGTCCACGGGAATTCGGTCAGCCATCGCAGTCACCCTTCCGCTCTGGCGTCAACCTGCTTCGAGCCTCAGTTGCGCTCCTCTTCATCTTGATGCGTCGACCGCCGGAAGCCGTGCCGAACGAGATTGAGGAGCGGTGATCTCATTTCTGAGCAGATAGTGCCCGCGCTTCTTGGCCTCATACTCCTCGGCATCGTCTTCGAACTCGTTCGCCGGAGACGCATGAGGGAGAGACACGCAGTGTTCTGGATGCTGCTCGGGATCTCTCTTGTCCTCGTCGGTTTCCTACCGGTCGCGACCGAGCGGATCAGTTCTGCATTGGGATTCGAACTCCCGTCGAACCTCATCTTCTTCATCTCGATCGTCGTCCTGTTCGCACTCGCTCTCCAGGCCGGTGTCGAGATCGCGAGGCTCGAACGACACGTTCGTGCCCTCGCTGAAGAGGTAGCACTCCTCCGGCTCGCTGTCGAAGAACCTGCCGATGGAGACCCACCCCGCGACGCGCCATGAGCGGGAAGAAGCAGCCCGGGTTGTCCCGCAATATCATCGTGGTCGGAGCCGGGTTGGCAATCATCGGATTGGGGAGCCTCGGACTCCTCGCGATCGTCTCCCGTTCGCTGGAGTCCAACGGGTTCGCCCAGTTCGGTGTTTGGTTCGGCTTGGCGAACGTCATCGCGTTCGGGCTCTTCGTGCCTCTGGAGACGGCGATTGCGAAGGCGATGCTTGCTGCGGACGGGTTGACGGACCGGATGCGACGGCAGGCCGCGGCGTACACGGCAGCGGGTCTCATCGGGACGCTGGTCGTGGGCCTTGTGTTCCATTCGATCGTGGTGCCCCGTCTCATGGGAGGCTCATGGCTCCTCGTTCCTGTCACCATGGCATACCTCGCGATCCTGGCGATGCAGGCGATTCAGCGAGGCGTGGCCGTTGGACACGATCGGTTCTGGCCGCTGTTCTGGCAATTCGGAACGGACGGTGCTCTGCGATTGGTGCTTCCCGGCCTGATCGTGGTGTGGGGGTCGGCATCCCCGAACGCGTTCGCGCTGTCGCTAGCTGTTTCGGCCACGATTGGGTTTGCTGCCGGTCAGATTGCGCTGTCGCGCTCGATGCACCACTCGTCGGAACCTGTCGGCCACCGGGCGTCGACCGTCTCAACCGGCATCGACCTCGCCGGTCTGGCCGCTCTCGTAGCCGCCGCTCTCGGCGGTCAACTGCTCGCCAATGGAGCGCCGCCGATCCTCGGCCTGTTTGATCGCGACACTCCCGTCGTACTTGCAGGGGTGGTCGCAGCGCTCGCGCTGACGCGTATGCCTCTGCTGTTCTCTTCGGCAGTCCAATCGCCGTTGCTGCCCCCGATGGTCCGCACAGTTCGGGCCGGCGACACCGCCGCGCTCTGGAGTCTCTTGCGAAGGCTCGGCACCGCATTCGCCGCCTTTTGTATCGGCGCCTGGTTTGCCGGGTGGTACCTCGGGAGCCTCGCGCTCCGTCTCTATCTCGGTGATGACTACGGCGTGTCACCCGTTTCGGTGGCATTGCTCTCTTCAGCCGGGATCGCTCTTCTGGCAGTGGTGGCGGTTCAGGCCGCTATCGTCGCCGCGTCTGCAAATACCGCTCTCGTCGTCTCGTGGGGAATCGGCATTGCCGTCTTCCTCTCTATCATGGCGATTCCTGCATCAGGACTCATCGTCGCCCCTATCGCAATCGCAATTGGCACGGCGGTCACCCTGCTCGCGATGCTGTTTGGTCTGAGGATGAAGACTGTCGGGCTGTCCGGTTCGGAGAGCAGCCCGTGACGCAACCATGCACGCACAGAGGAGAGCAGTGATGTCATTGCTGGCGGTAGTGCCCACCCTCGGAACGCGACCCGATCTGCTCGAACGGACGCTCCGTTCCCTCGACGAGCAGGCTGATGACACGATGAGCATCGTCATCGTGACCCCGAGAGTGGACGACCCCGCCACGCAGGAGATGACGAATCGGTTCGACGCGGATCTTCGAGGAGATCCCGGGTCTGGACTCGCTGCTGCACTTAACCGAGGCCTCGCCGCCGGGAGCGATCAGGACTACTTCCTGTGGCTCAACGACGACGACGTGCTCCTTCCGGGAGCGATCGACGCGTGCCGGGAGGCACTCAAATCGGACACCTCCGCGGTGATGGTCTATGGCAACATCGAGTACGTCGATCCGCTGGGTCGCCATCTCACCACGAGTCGCCTCGGACCCGTGGCTCAGTGGGTAATGACGATCGGTCCGAATCTGGTCCCACAACCGGGGAGTATCGCGCGGCTTGATGCGGTCGTCCGTGTCGGTGGATTCGACGAGGATCTTCAGTACGCTCTCGATCAGGATCTCTTTCTCCGACTGCGAAGGACCGGCCGGATTATCCACATCGATCGCACGGTTGCCCGGTACACCTGGCATCCGGATGCGCTCACGGTGAAGAACCGTCAACTCTCGATCCGAGAAGCTGAGGGAGTTCGGCGCCGCTACCGGGGAACTCTCGGCCGCGTCGCTGCCTATCCGTTGGATCTCGCGACACGCGCAGTTGTGACCATGGCATCACACAGACTCTCTGAACGTGCTCGAGTTGATGAGCAGTGGCGCCGATTCCTGGCCTAGCTGTGACGACCGGGGACGTTGTCCGTGGCGGGCTGGTGTGATCGGGTGAGTCCTCCTTGCGAGACTGTGGGTTGTACGACTCACGACTCGAAGGAGCGTTCGTGGCTAACGCTACAACGCTGAGGCAGCATCCGAATGGGCCGCTGACTGTGGAAGGACGCTGCCAGATGGTGTCATCGGTCACCGACCGAGGCTGGACCGTGGAGGCCACGGCTGAGCGATTCCAGATCGATGCCAAGACGGCGCGCGAGTGGCGGGACCGGTCGTTGGTTGAAGGCGATGAGGGATTCGGGATCGGATCTGAGCAGACGCTCAGGAACTGGGTGGACAAGAAGAAGAGTCGTCGGTCGGGGGAACGCCAACCCACCAGCGAGGAGCTCGCAGAGATCAAAGCGCTGCGTAGGGAGGTGGCCGACCAGCAGTGGACCGGCCCGGTCGAGGACGCTTGGACGGTCCTCGATCCACAAGGGGAGTACGAAGACTCGTGGAACCGCGCCGCTTCCTTCATCGCGGTAGTGCCAGCTCCCGGAAGTCTTGAGCTGAAGGTCGTCGCTCCCCGGCAGGACATAGTCGCGGTGTACGTTGATCCGTGTGATTCCGCTATCGACGCGCTCGAGGTGACTCACATGATCGCACCGGACCCAATTGATTCAATCTGCCTCACGAAGATCGGCAATCATGGCCTCGATGGAATCCGACAGTTCGTCTACACGAGATCGACATATTGGGGGTAGGTGCTGTCATCCTCGAGGATGGCAGCACCGGAGTCCGCAGTGCTCACTAGGCAGATTCGCAGTTCACTGGCGGTATTCACGGGAGGCTCTCGGGCACGTTCGCGATCACAAGCTCGATTCGCGGTTGACTCGAGCGAGATCACACTCGCGTCCCGCTCGGACTCATCGGAATCTCTCTCATCGGCGACGGTGCTGTTACCCTGTGTCGGGGAGCTCTGACCATCACGCCTGTGCTGCAAGTAGCAGAGTTCGCCTCAGTTCGACGGGACGTCAACTCGTTGTTCCGGCTGACCACTGTCCCGCGATCCGTACCGTATTCACAGCAGATTCTCAAGATGCGGGATCGGTGACGTGATCTGTCAGCCACGACATTGTGTCCGTTCGCTCGTAGAGAAACCGCGTGGAGCCTCCGAACTCGAACTCTTGGGTCAATTCGAGGCAAGGAGACGGAATCTGTGATGAAGTGATCACATGACCTACCCGAAATTCGTCGAGGAGCGGGCTGCAAGGATCAACCCGAATCTCGATGATGTCATTTCGTACCGCCTCGACCTCGGGTTGAACGAGATCTGGAACCATTCGCACAATCACATAGGACGCGGCACGGTTCCAAGCATCCCGATACCGTCCCAGAGGATCAACAATACGCCAAGCATCCTCAGATGGGCCCGTCCATTGCTGTCCGGAAAGCGAGGGGATGGCGTTCGCCATCAGCAGAGCATCTGTGTCCAGATTGTCTGAACTCCACCGTGTCGATGGATCGTCGAGGGAAGCTTGCGTTCTAACGATACCGGCCGCGCGTCCTGTTCGTAGATCCCCCGTGCTTGCGAAGATCGGATTGACGAGAAGCACGATGCTCGCAGCCCCAAGAACCAGAGGTACAAGAGCGAACTGCCGATCCGACCAGTAGATGGCCACCCCGAGACCAATGCCAAGAATGGCCGAAGTGGCCCAAACGTGTCCCAATCGCAGATCCGGCAGCGAAGTGGCAATCAGCGTGGATCCAGCCCATGCTGAAATGAGGAATGCTGCTGCGGCGGACCCCAGAGCTACGACGAAGACAGGCGAGCGATCGCCCGTGAAGCGGCTGAATCTGTCTAGAGCCAGACCGAAGAGAAGAGTGATTGGTAGACCGATGATCTGCAAAAGTCGCGATGGTGCGATTCTGTTGAGAAGCGGAATGGATTCACCAATTTCTGGTGGAATGTCTGTCGCTATCCAGGCGAGTAGCACGACTAGCACCGCAGACAAAGAGCCAACGGTCGCCCATGTCTGTCGGAATCGCCATGCCGCGGTCGAGATGGCGAGTAGGAGGAACACCGCCGGAACAAGCAGTATCCCATAGGCAGATGAGAGCTCTGATTGGTTGCCTCCGGTGATCGCCGGATTGAATCGCAGGACTCCCAGATGTTGGGCTCCGAAGAGTTCTCCGAGACTGCCGATAGCTCCCGTGAAGACCCGCGATCCGGGATACCCCGTGCTGAGCATTGCCTCGATTGCCCCGCGGTTCTCGATGAGAACCATCAGCATGAGAGTGACGGCCGCGGCGGCGGCAACCCCGAGAATCGGACTGAACGATCTCATGCTCTGGCGACTGGTGATCAGAGCGATTGTCGGGATGAGGATGGCCGCGGCGAGAGGAACGGCCCAAGGCAAGTAGCTGCCGACCGCAGTCCTTGCGATCAGAGCGCCGGCGGCGAGTGCCCCTATGAACGCGAGTAGTTTGGAAGATCCGTTGGCAGAGCGATTTGTAGCTTTGATCAGGAGGAATCCTGCTAACGCGGACCACGCGAGGGGTTGGAGGGGCCACATTGACCACCATGCCACCGATGGACTCAACAGGATCAGCATGGTTACACCGATCGAGATATCGCGTCGCATCCCAAGTTCGGTGAGCCATGCTGGCAGGGCAAGTGCCGCGACAACGACCGGTAGCCACCAGTACAGTGCAAATAGGTTCGCATCTGGGAGGAGTGGTCCGAGCACCTGGAGGGCTGCTGCATCGACGAAGAGGATGTACTCCGCGATTCCGTGGGTGGGGGTTGCCGTGGCGAGTGATGGATCCTCAGCTAGCGGAGTCGCAAATGTGTCCGCGCCATCAATCATCGTCCCCAGCCGCCACGGTGTACTACGGAGGAACTCGTCTGATCGGATTCCTCTCGGCACCCCAACTATCAAACCATCCTGATCTCCGACGTTGCTGCTGACTGCTCGATCGCCAATAGAGGATGTGGTGATGCCGAGCAAAGTCAATGATAAATAGGCAACAATGACGAGCCCGGGGAACCAGAATCGGGTAATCGGACGCCTGTCGACTCGATACTTGTTCTCGCCGGGTTCGGTGTTTGAGTCAACCAGGAGAGGACTCAATCGGATTCCCAATCGTATGTGGAGCACGCAGATTCGGGTGCGTCCCAAGCGCACGTCCGGGGTGGAGTATACTCCCCTCGGGGGAGGGAGCGTGTCGGCACTTTGTGGGAGATAGGCTCAGGTGATGAGTGACGATCTCACCGCCGCCTCGCTCCGGGTACGCCGTGCCCTGGTGGAGGCATTCGCCTCGTACGTGCGGGCGCGACTGGGGGAACGGGACATCGAGCCGTCCGAGGCCGAGCACGCCAACCTGCGGGTGCTCGTGCCCGACGTCGACCACCACTGGGAGGCGGCCCAGGAGCGGGGACTGCGGATCGTCACCCCCATCGGCGACCACGACTACGGGCTGCGCGACTTCACCGTCGCCGACCCCGACGGGTTCGGGGTGCGATTCGGCACCTGGCTCCACGACCTCTGAGACGAAGGCGATCCGCACCTCGCCGCTACCATATCCTGTGTCCGCGCGCCAGCGCCGTGACATTGCCACCCATGCTCATCGGACGAGCTCACAGCAGATCCACGCCAGCAGCCGCCGCCGTGGGATAGAGGGTCGAGGTGCTCCCGGTCACGGTGTCGTATTCGGGTCCAACGGTCCTCACGAAGTCCTCCACACGATCGGTGGCCACCAGCGCCACGGCGCAGCCAGCAAACCCTCCCCCCGTGACACGCGCCCCGTAGCAGCCAGGCTGCCGCCTGGCGATATCCGTGATCGCGTCGAGCGCTGGACTCGAGACCTCGAAGTCGTCGCGCAAACTCAGATGACTCTCGTTCATCAACTTACCGAATCCGTCGAGGTCGCTCGATGTCAGCCGCCGTGCCGCCTCAATGACGCGGGTGTTCTCTGTGACCACGTGGCGCGCTCGTCGGTGTGAGACGGTGTCTACCCGTGAGGTGTCGAGCATCTCGAGGGTGGCGTCGCGCAGCGCCGGCACTCCGCACACTTTCGCGGCGTGCTCGCAGGCGCGGCGGCGATTCTCATAGGCAGACTCGACGAGACGGCGGCGGGTACCAGTGTCGAGGATCACGATGGTTGCCGTGGTCGGAACAGGAACGAGGTGCGCCTCAAGAGACCTGCAATCGAGGAGCATCGCGTTCGAGGAAGTGGCGGTGGCCACGATGAGTTGGTCCATGATGCCGCACGGCATGCCCACGAACTCGTTCTCGGCACGCTGCGCCGCCACCGCCGCTCGGGCTGCATCCCAACGTGCTCCGGCCAGTTCCACAGCCAGCCGCGCCACGGCCAGCTCGAGTGCCGCCGAAGATGAGAGTCCCGCGCCGACGGGAATTTCGGTGAGCATCGCCGCGTCGAAGCCGTGTTCCAGGTCTGTGTCCAGCTCGTACAGTGTTCCTGCGATGTAGTCCACCCACGTGTGTGACGGAGCAAGCTGATCGAGAACCAACTCGGCATCACCGGATTCTCGTGAAGTCACGATTGCAGTTCTGTCACTCCGAGGCGCGGCTGCGATCCAGGTGGCTTGGTCGATCGCAATCGGCATCACGAAGCCATCGTTGTAGTCCGTGTGATCACCTATCAGGTTGACGCGCCCGGGGGACCGAACGACCTAGTCTGGGCGGCGACCGTATCGGGCGGCGAATGCGGCGGTGATCATCTCACGCATAGGAGGGGCCTGGGACGAGACTTCGCAGGCGCGCTGCAACCTCCTCAGCCGTGAGGTCGCGCTGCGCCTCAGCCAGGAGCTCGTAGCCGACCATGAACTTGCGAACAGCGGCCGATCGCAGCAGTGGTGGATAGAAGTGTGCGTGAAGCTGCCAGTGGGGGTAATTGCTCGCCGGAGAGGGTGCGTTGTGCCAGCCCATCGAGTAGGGAAAGGGGTGATCGAAGACCTTGTCGTAGGCGCTCAGCAGGTCGCCCAGCAACATGGCCAGGTCATCGCGACTGCGTTCATCGAGGTTCTCGAGCGTCCGGGTCGGGGTCACGGGTACGAGAAGGGTCTCGAAGGGCCACACGGCCCAGAAAGGAACCAGCGCGACCCATGTGACGCGGTCCAGCACCATCCTCTCTTGATTCCGCTCTTGCGCGACGTAGTCGATCAGAAGATGTGACCGGTTCTTGTCGTAGTAGCGGCGTTGAGTTGTGTCCTCTTTCTCCGCCTCGACGGGAAGAGCGGCTCCCGCCCATATCTGACCGTGCGGGTGTGGATTGGACGCTCCGGCGGCCGCGCCGCGGTTCTCGAAGATCTGCACCCATCGGTACTCGGCCGACAGGTCGACGTACTGGTCTGCCCACAGGTTGACAACCCTTCGGATGTCTCTGGGAGGCATCGATGCCAAGTCGAGATCGTGACGCTCCGAATAGCAGATGACCCGGCAAGTGCCCGGCTCGGATTCTGCGAGCAGGAGCCCCTCTTCGAAGTGCTCGGGTTTGGTGTCTGGGCGCAGTGCGGCGAAGTCATTCGGGAACACGAAGGTCCCGACGTAGTCCCTGTTGATCGCGCCACTGGCCCGCCCATTGCCGGGGCACAGGTAGCAATCGGGATCGAAGCGAGGACGGGCTACGGGGGTGGTCGACTCCTCGGAACCCAGCCATGGGCGGCTGGTGCGGCCGGCGGAGGTGAGCACCCAATCGCCAGTGAGGGCATTGAATCGTCGGTGCGGGCTCTTGATCACTGGAGGGCACCCAAGTACCGGTGCCGACTCATCGGGCTGCTCCGAGTTCCGGAGCTCTCGCCAACCGACAGGCCCTCGACCGGGACGGTGCTCATCGTGACCCCCGCCGATTCGTCGGTTCGACTTCCGCGGCGTCGAGAAATGACCGAGCAAGGATCTCACCCGATGGCGCTTCCAGCCATATGAGGAGGCGACCGGGGCTCCGGCGAGCTGGCACCTCGACGGAGATTGGACTTGAGATCTCGAACGGTCGCACTTGGACACTTCCAGGCAGTGCGACTGATCGTTCCGGACGTTCTAGGACGGGCGTTCCTGGCTTGCTCCAGGCAGCGTGAAGCTGCCCAACGATGAGTTCGGGTCCGTGATGCGAGATCTGCACGTCGAACACGAGTCCCTCCTTCGGGGGCTCGATGTCTGCTCCTGCTCGCGCAGGGACGAGGCCGAGAACCAAGACGGTGTCTGCGTTGACATCGCCCGGAATGCAGCCGCCCCAATCCTTGGTCCGGCGGTCGGTAGTGAGGAGTCCGGCGGCTTCGTGTTCAACGTCCGCCAGCTCGGTGTAGACGTAGCCGGCGAATCGGTCGTGGCGGCGCAGCTCCTGTGTCTGCCATCGAAGATGCCATGCGCGTTCGAGACTGGTGAAGCCCTCGCCGTATTCGCTGTTGATGATCGGTACGCCGTGACGGGCGACCTCCTCCGAGCCGTAGAGGTGTTTGTCGACGACGAAGTCCGGCGCGAGCCGGACCGGGAACGACTCCCTTTCTCCGGCCGCGAGGTCCGCTACCGCTTGTCGCCATTCAGCGAGGTCCGGTTCGTAGTAGTGCCAATCGACGAGATCGGTCTTGACGTGCGACCACCCGGAGTTCTCGACGATGGGGCGGGTATCGTCGAGACGGCGGAGCAGATCGTACGCCCGGGTGGCAGCCTCGGCCCTCGCCGGGCTACCCCCAATGTCCCAGTCGAGTCCCCACTCTTCGTTGTAGAGACTCCAGATAACGATGCTCGGGTGGTTGCCGTCGCGCTCCGTCATGGCTGGCAGCTGTGCCTCGAAAGCCTCTATGGACTCGGGCGAGAATCGGCTGGTGCATGCAGGCTCGGCCCACACGAGCATTCCGGTGCGATCGGCGTAGTGGAGCCAGAGCGGTTCCTCGGGTTTGAGATGCTTGCGGACGAGGTTGTATCCGAGGTCGCGAGCAGCGTCGATGTCGGCGTGGAGATCCTGCAGGCTCGGTGCGGTCAAGCCGGTGTCGGGCCAATAGCCTTGGTCGAGAACCCCGCGCAGGTAGATCCGGGATCCGTTGAGGAACAGCTGCTCGCCAACAACGTCGATGCGCCGCAGCCCTGCGGTGCACACGACGCGGTCAGGTCGGCGGCCGTCGTTCTTGCTGACGACGACTTCAATCTCGTAGAGACGAGGTTCCTCAGGCGACCACGGTTTCGGTGCGTCAAGGTCGATTCGTCCGGTAACCCGGTTCTCTTCAGCTACGAGCCGCAACGCCTCGTTCGATCCGAGGACCGAGACATCGACGACCGCGCCTGCCGGATCGTCTCCGTCGAGTTCGACCGAGACGTCGATGCCGGTGAGGCTGTCACCACGAAGCATCACCGATCGGGCGTAGGTGCGACCGCGGGCTTCAAGCCACACCGTTTGCCAGATACCTGACGTCGGCGTGAACGCCACCCCGTCGTAGTCGTCAGGAGGGATCGATCGTTGCTTGCCATGCGGGAAGTTGCGCTTGTCGGCCGGTGCATACACCTCGACTGTAAGTTCAGCCTCGGTACCCGGAGAGAGCTTCTCGGTGACATCGTATTCGAACGAGTCGTAGCCGCCGCGATGTTCCCCGACGACATCGCCGTCGATACGCACGATCGCATGGTGATGAACCGCTCCGAAGCAGAGGACAACTCGTGCCCCTTCCCAGTCGGCCGGCATTACAACGGATCGGCTGTAGATGCCGTGCTCAAGCCAAACCCGATTCATACTGGAAGCCTCGGACTCCCAGGCGAACGGAACCGTGATGCCGTAGAGCCGGCCATCAGCTTCGAAATCCCAGAGTCCGTTGAGGTTCAGCCATTGGGAGGATCGGTCGCGATCTGGCCTTGGATACTCGGGCCTCGGGATCGAGCCGGTGCGGTGCACGTGTAGATCGGCGGTCATGTCGTCGGACGCATCGAGTGTCATATTCCATATTCTTTCACGGTCACGGACTAGCCCTTCACGCTTCCAGCGAGGATTCCGTTGATGAAGTGCCGCTGCAGGAGGATGAAGAAGATCAGCAACGGGATGAGTGCGACCGAAGCTGCGGCCAGAAGCTCGCCGGTGACGGTGGCATAGTCGGCTCCGATTCGGTTGCCGGTGATGTTCTGGGCGAGGCTCGACAAGACGACCTGAAGGGTGGCCCGATCATCCGAGCTTGCGACGACGACAGGCCAGACGAAGTCGTTGTAGATGTTCATGATCGTGAGAACTGCCAATCCGGCGAGGCCGGGTCGGATGACCGGCACGATCACACGCCAGAAGATGCCGAACTCCGAGCATCCGTCAATGCGCGCCGCCGCAAGGAGGTCGTCGGGAACGGCACGAATGACCTGCCGCATCCAGAAGATCGCAAACGCGTCGACAGCGCCAGGCAGGATGAGCCCCTGATAAGTGTTGACCCAGCCGAGCGTCTTCATCTCGAGCAGGAGAGGGATGATGAGGACGATCGTCGGCAGCATGAGCGTGACAAGCACCATGCCGAAGATCACATTCTTGCCCTTGAAATCGTATTTGGCGAACGCAAACGCTGCAAGTGGAGCGAAGAACATCGTGATCGCACCCTTGAATACGAGCACGACCGCGGTGTTGCTAAAGCCACGCACGATGGGAACGTCCTCGAACATGGATGTGTAATTGTCGAGGGTGAAACTACTCGGATCGAAGACGAGCGGAGCCCTGATGATGCCGTTGGCTTGCTTGAACGACGAAAGGATGGCCCAGACCACCGGAGCGAGAAACGCCACCATGAGCAGCAACAAGACACCATGGATAGCGAAGGTCCGGGCGTACTGCCAGCTGACCAAACGTCGAGTGCGGGCTGGTTTCGGTGAGTGATCGGTAGCAGTCACGATCCGTCCTCCGCCCGCAGCATCCGCACGAACATCAACGACAACGCCATCACCGCGACGACGAGGAGAAGCGACGTCGCCGCTCCGGTTCCGAGATCGGCGCGGTTGATCTGGTTGTACAGGAAGTATCCCGCCGTGGTCGTCGAGCTGTAGGGCCCTCCCTGCGTCACAACGAACGGCTCTGCAAACATCTGAAATACCGCGAGCGTTTGCAGGACGACGACGAACATGATGGTGGGGCGGATCAGCGGGACGGTGATGCTCCGGAGCTGCTGGCTCCATGAGGCACCGTCGAGCGATGCCGATTCGTACAGCACCGGTTTGATCGACTGCAGACCGGAGAGCAGGATGATCACGATGAACCCGGTCGTCTTCCACAGAAACAGCAGAGCCAGCGTGGGCTTGGCCCACGTGCTCGTCGTCAGCCACCCGACTTCCGGCAAGCCGACGAGCGCGAACAACGAGTTGATCGCGCCATAGCTCTGATCGAACAGCACCACCCAGATCTGAGCGACGGCTACAAGCGGAGTGACGAACGGCACGATGAACGCCACGCGGTACATTCCTCGCAGCCGCAGCTTGGCCGAGTTCAGCAGCACCGCCACGATCACCCCAACGACGAGCTGGACCGGCACGATGAGAAGCCACAACGCCGCAGAGTTCCAGAGCGAACCCCAGAAGCGGTCATTGGTGAGCAGGTAGCTGTAGTTGTCCCAGCCAATCCACACCGGGTCGCCGGCTCCCCGCCAGCTCGTGAAGCTGAGCCTGACGGTGAATACCATCGGGTAGACACTGAAGGCCAAGAACATCGCCACGAACGGCGCTACGAACACGTATGGCGCTGCTCGCAGTCGAGCCATCGGCGACCTCCTCGTGTTGGGGCCGACGACCCTGGTGTGGACGGCTGACATGTGCGCTACTGCCGGTCGACCAGGTTATCCTGGATCTCCTCAGTCGAGAGGGAAACCACGTCCGAAGGCTTGAGATCACCGTCGAGCATCCGCTGGATGTTGTTCCCCAGATAGTCGACCGCTCCAGCCCACCATGTAGGCAGCGGGGTACCACCCGGGATCTGTGCTCCGGCCTCCGTGGCCACGGCCCACAGATCCTGACCCCCAAGGGCCTCTACCGGTTGGAACAGAGGAGCGCCTGGATCTGCCGCGGGCAGGTAGCTCGGGATCGAGGTGTTCAGACCTGTTGGGTACACATCGTTGGGACCCCACACCGCCGAGTAGCCGGCCTCGTTGAACATCAGGAACTCGTAGAACAACCAGGCGAGTTCTGAGTTCTCACCCTCGCGTGGAAGCACGAATGACGAGCCACCCATCGCTCCACTGCGAGCACCGCCGTCCTCCCATGCGGGCAGCTCCATCGCCCGCCAGTCACCGGTCGTGTCGGTAAGCAGCTGCTGGGGAGCGAAGCTGAACCAGATCGCCCACGGATAGAACACCTGATTGCCGTTCTCGAGCTCGGCGATATCAGTTGGGCCCAGGTATTCAGCTCGCGTGCCAAGATCCTCGTGCTGCACTGTATCGAGGAATGTCAAGATCTGTTCGTATTCAGGGCTGTCGAGCCGAAGCTCACCCGCTGAATCTGCCATCGACGTGCCGAGTTGGCTTGCGAACATCTCAAGTTGAAGCTGACCGAGGAACGGTGATTGCTCCAGGTGAATTGGGCCCGATTCCGGGTTCTTCGCCTGGTACTCGCGGGCAGCATCCAGCAGATCGTCGTAAGTCTCGATCTGGGCGGCGTCCACTCCGGCCTCGGAAAGCGCCGCTTCGTTGTAGTAGAGGAGCCCGGGATCTAGATCGAAGGGCACACCGAAAACGCCACCGTTGATGGTGTTGACATCGACCTTCTGGGCAGCAATGTCGTCTACGTACGGGGCGAGGACGTCAGCCAGATCCCACAGGAACTCCGAGAAGCCGCCGATCTTCGCGTCGTCAAGGAAGACGCCGTCCGGCACGTCGGCACCCGTGATCAGGGTGTTCTGTAGCTTGGCGTCGATGTCGACCGCCACATGGTTCACTTTGATGTTCGGATACTTCTCGTTGAACTTCGGAATGGTCGCATCAAACACCTCGTAGAGGTCGCCTGACCGATCCCAGATCGTGATCTCTCCCTCGGGGCTGTCCTCGGTCGGAGCCTGCAGGCGATCGCTGTCGGCTGCGACGAGGCTGGTCGTTGTGCTGTCGCTGGTCGCTGTGCTGTCGCTGGTCGCTGTGCTGTCGCTGGTCGCTGTGCTGTCGCTGGTGGAGTCGGCCGAGCCGCAAGCGGCAAGACCCAGGGCGGCAACGGTCAAGACACTGATCGTGGTGAGCCACCGTGTGCGGCGAGATTGTCGTCGTCGTTCCCGCATCTGTCTCTCCTTAGGATACGTTTGCAGCGCGTACAGGTCTTGCAACGTTGCAATTTGCAACGTTGCAAATGCAGAATAGCAGACACCATGCCATCGTTGCAAGTGGTAGGGTACAGCGCATGGCAGCAACTATGCGTGATGTGGCCAAGCGCGCCGGGGTCTCGATACGAACGGTCTCGAATGTCGTGAGCGACCGCCCATACGTCAGCGATGGCATGCGACAACGCGTTCTACAAGCGATCGAGGACCTCGACTATCGACCCAACACGATCGCGCGCACACTGCGCACAGGACGGACCTGGATGCTGGCACTCATCGTCCCCGAAATCGACCGGCCGTACTTCAGCGGCCTCGCCCGTAACGTGATCGACGCCGCAGCCGACTTCGGGTACCGCGTCATGATCGATCAGACGGGCCATGACCACGACCGCGAACGCGAGCTGCTCACGCGCGGAGACCGCACGATGCTGTTTGACGGTGTGCTGTTCAGCCCGCTCGTCACAAAGGCCGAGCTCCTCGAGATGAGGGGGAGCCGAAGCGTCCCCCTCGTCCTCCTAGGCGAATACACCTTCGACGGCCAATACGACCACGTCGCCATCGACAACGCGCACGCGGCCCGCCAAGCCGTCACACACCTGGTCGATACTGGCAGAACCCGGATCGCCACAATCGGATCCCAGCCCCAAGAGGAATACAGCACGCCTTTGCAGCGAGCCGCCGGGTATGAGGCGGCACTCCGAGATGCTGGCTTCGATCCGCTGCCAGCGTATCAGCTTCCTTCGACGAACTACAGTCGCGCCGACGGCTACCAAGCGGCCGAGAAGCTACTGGCCGTCACGCCCCGACCGGATGCGATCTTCTGCTTCTCAGACCTCCTCGCGATTGGCGCGATGGCCGCTATCCACGATGCCGGGCTCAACGTCCCGGCCGACGTCGCCGTAATCGGCATCGACAACACCGAGGAGGGCCGCTACACGCGGCCCTCCCTGAGTTCGGTGTCAATCGATATCCCATTCATCGCTCGCGAGGCGGTCCGACGGGTCACAGCTCGAATCGACAATCCCGAACTCCCAGCAAGCCAGACACTCGTACCCCATCACGTCATTCCCCGGCAGAGCACGGTCCCCGATGCCGAACCGACCCGAGACAACTGAGTTCCTGGAGCCCGTTCGAGCAACCCGGGCACTCCGACGACCGGGGGTTCTCAGACCAGAACCCACGCCGGTCGCCCCGCCGATGCCGTTGGCTTACTAACACAGCGCCCGTCAACCCGCGAGACAGAATCGCGTGCCCGACCGAAGGCTGATTCCAGTATGGGCAGAGCTATCCCTGCTGCGTCGCCCCGCTCAACCCGGTCGTGCGGCGAGTGCCGCTCCGACGATGGGCCGGCCGGTGAGTGTGGCGAGTCGGTTGACGACGGCGATGACGGCGGTCTTGCCGCTGCCGGCGGGGTCGATACCGACGTCGACCGTGTTGCCGACTGGTCAGCCTCTCCGCTCCCCGGACTTCTTGCGGAGGGTCTAGGAGCCCGCGGTGGCCGACGCTGGCCTCGGCGATCTGATGCCACCACACGGCTGCCAGTCTGGCGATCTCAGATGGAGCAAGCGTCAAGCGGTACCGAGAATGCTGGGGCCATGCTTCGGCTCAGATCACTCTCGACCGGTGCACACATCGGTCCGAAGGTGATCTCGATAGCCTCGCTGAGTCGATGGATGCTCGTTATCGTGCGGCCCAAGCGGCCCAGGCGCACATCGCACGATGTTGCGGACCTGTCCGAGAAGGCTCGAAAGGGCGGCATTTCGGGCGCCCTGTAACATCATTGCCCCCGTAGCTCAGGGGATAGAGCACCGGTTTCCTAAACCGGGTGTCGCAGGTTCGAATCCTGCCGGGGGCGCTCCCACCCTGCCTTCGAGCGACGGTGATGCTCAGGCAGGCTCGACGGGGTCGGCGTCACCGAAGGGAACGCCGACCGATTCGATCAGCTCCCTGAGGCGTGACGCGAACCTGGTCGCCGGGGCGCCGTCGACGACGTCGTGGTCGAATGCCAGCGTCAGCTGCAGGTACTCGCGGGCCTCGACCGCGCCGTCGACGAATCCGGGCCTGGTGGCGATGCCGCCCACCACCAGCTCGAGGGAACGGACCTGGAAGGCGGTGCCCCAGCCACCGCCCCGGCCCTTCATGCCCACGGCGGTGAGCCCCACTGTGCCCACCAGCGCCTTCTGCCGCTCCGGCAGCCGGTAGAGGAGCCGGAAGGCCCACACCCGCAGCACGCCGGGGAGCATCAGGACCCAGCGGGCCGACCGGGCGAGGCGTGCCGTCGGGCTCCGGGACGGGTCATGTTGCACGCGGCGGATCTCGGCGCTGAGATCCGCCACCGATCGGTCCTGCACCGCCCGCAGCACGTGGTTCATCGGAAAGGAGCGGCCTTCCAGCTCCACCTCCACCGAGATGTTGACATCCACGTCGTCGAAGCGGACGAGGCGCCCCCGCAGATCCCGCAGGGCCTGCACCGACCGGTCGGCGGCCACCGCCCGTCCCAGGCAGGCGACGATGAACGCCGTGAAGGAGAGGTCCTCGCCGGTGGCTTCCTCGTAGGCCCGGAGGCGGCGGCGGGCAGCGGTGACGTCGACATCGAGGAAGCCCTGCACCGTCCGGCGTGACCGGGTGGCGCGCCCGATGTCGACGATCACCCGGCGCGAGCGGGGAAACGGGATCACCTCGATGCCGCGGTGGGTTCTCATGGCCGGGATGCTACCGGCGCCTCCGTTCAGGTGATCTGCGGCAGCAATGCGGGGAGGCGGTCCTGCAGCCGTCCCCGGGACAGCACCTCCCCGGCCCCGAGGGACCGGGTGCGGGCGGTGACCACGTCGTCGACCGCCGATCCGACCGCGATG